>Ga0065711_1032530_pt1 | contig 27156 bp, 12 predicted proteins | sample Hoacrofraction12_FD_59098 | JGI IMG/M metagenome (GOLD analysis project Ga0065711, IMG submission 59098) | Hoatzin crop microbial communities from Cojedes, Venezuela - Epithelial fraction 12 v2 (version 2) | ecosystem: Host-associated > Birds > Digestive system > Esophagus > Crop | place... | reverse complement strand
CGGGGCGGGCAGCCACCCGGGGGCGAGCGGGGCCGCTGCCAGCGACCCGCCCGTCCTCGCCCGGTCCCGCAACCCGGCGGAGCGCCCCGGCGGTCCTCGCCCCGCCCCTCCCGGCGCTATTTGCATAGCAGCCGCCCAGCTCGGATTTCACTGGCGGAGACCGTCTCCGTCGGCGTCGCTGATTGGTTCTTCCGCCCCGCTGGTCATTTGCATGCGGCCGTGCGGGCAGAGCCACGGCGGAGAAGTTGCCCGGGAGCCGCCGCCAAGTGTCCCGCCGAGCGGCTCGCGCGGAGCCCGCCACCGCCTGGGCAGCGGGGGGCCGGGGCTCGCTGCCGCCGGCCGGGCCGAAGATGGCTGCACGCAGCCTCCCGGCGGGATGGAGGTAGCCGGCCCTCGGCGGAGCCGGCGTTGCGGGGAGGGCTCCTTCCCGCCGTGCTGCAGATCCTCCCGCGCCGCTGGTGGGGCGGGCGGCTGGGGCTCGGTAGGCGCAGAAGGGGTCTGCCCAAGGCTCTGACCTTTCGTGCTCTTTGCGGTTGGCTGAACCCATCTTTCCTATGGCTGGGATATACAGCTCGACTCTGAAGACCCTGGAGGATTTAACTTTGGACTCTGGTTATGGGGCAGGGGATTCCTGCAGGTCCCTTAGTCTCTCTTCTTCCAAGTCCAACTCCCAAGCCTTCACCTCTTCTCAACACAGAGGCAACTGGTGGTACTACTCGGGCTCCATGAACAGTAGGAATAATAGCTGGGATACCGTGAACACTGTTCTGCCGGAAGACCCCGAGGTTGCAGATATCTTTTCCAAGTGTCCTAAGCTGCCGGATCTAGAGGAATACCCTTGGACTGATGAAGACATTGGCAAAATACTCCGAAAAGGGAAGGGAGATGGCAATACCAGAACCTTTTCTCAGGAAGCTGTCAGGCGGCTCTCGCAGTTACTGAGGCGCGCCTTGATCAGGGTCTCCAGGGAAGCTCAGCGGCTCAGCGTGATGCACTCCAAGTGCACCAGGTTCGAGGTGCAGAGCGCTATCAAGCTCATCCAGAGCTGGTCGTTGTCGGAAAGCTGTGTCTTGGCAACTGTCAAGGCACTCTCTCTGTACAGCATGAGTGCTGGAGACGGACTGAGGAAAGGTAAATCGGCTAGATGCGGCCTCACTTTTTCGGTGGGGAGGTTTTTCAGGTGGATGGTGGACACTAGGATCTCGGTTAGGATCCATGAATATGCAGCCATCTCTTTAACCGCTTGCATGGAAAACCTTGTAGAAGAGATTAAGGCTAGGGTTTTGGCAAGTCAGAGCCTGGATGGCGGAGGAGGGGAGATCTCGGCTGAAATTCTGGAGATGGTTATCAATAATGATGCTGAACTTTGGGGAGTGTTGCAACCTTACGAGCATCTCATCTGTGGGAAAAATGCTAATGGTAAGATCCATCTTTTACGATTGCTAATCTTCATACCAGCAAGCTTTACAGTAAAATCGTTGATTTCTATGGACTTGGGATTTTTTTGGTGTTTCTTTTCATCTGAGTTGCATCGTGGTTGTGGTTTGTGTGTGCGTAAAGCAGATGTGACTGTTTTGCCAGGCAAGAATGACCCAGCTATGTACCAGTGTATAAAAGGTGCAGAGGCTGTGGGAAACCAAGCCCTGTTGTCCTAACTTGCTACCAGCTGCTGTGTTGAACATTTTTACTATAACTGGCATGTAAACATGCTTCTCTGTAACCATAAAATGAAATGTGCTTTACAAGCTGCTTTTCACAAAATATCACTATTGTTTTTAAACAAAATTTATATTACAGTGAATATCTTGCAGTTTCATCTCAGAGATGCTATTCCCACGTACAGCCTGGAGAGGGAAAACAACCTTATTTTCTTTTTTCTTTGCAGTAGTAAAGTTCAGTTTCTGAGCAAAAACTTGTAACGATGTTACTTAGATTTCTTTCTACTTTAGCAGAAAGCTGTGTTGTAAATGCACTCGTGCAACAAACAAGAGCTTGTGCTTGGCTTGCCGAAGCTAGTATGTGGGATGGTGCCTCAGTAATGAGAATAACACAGCATGAAGGTACTTACCTCTGCACTTTGTTTAGAAAGCAGATTTTTTGAACAGTGAAGCAAATAAGCCCATAGAGGAATGTTGTCGTCTTCCTGTGAGACTGAGGAGCAATCTGAAAGACTTGTCATGACAGCTCTGTTAAGAAGCTGCACTGTTTGTTTTGTATTGTCACACTGAGGAGTACCATATTTCTCCACGGAAAATTTAGAGCAACGTTCAATTTGGAAAACTATTCTGCGTACCACACACAGTTCTGTGACTTCTGCGGGCCTCGTTGTTATGGTCAGATATTCCATGCATAATACATTTCTGATTTAACTCTTTATAAAACCAAGTGGCTTGGCTCTCTTCAAAAGAGAATTTCATAATGAGAGACAAGTAAAGAAGAAGATTTTCTTTGTGGAAAAAATACAGCTTAGGTGAATGGTAGTAACGAAAAACTTTGTCAGAGAAGGACTGACTCAACTTCTGCTCCTTGGGTGCACTGATTTCCTGCAGTTACCCTATATCAAAGCAATAATGTCGTGGTTCAGATCACTGGTAGATAGGTGCAGTGGCTGTCCCCATTGGGTGAGCCTGGTTCAAATTACAGCATAAGAGGATGGCTGTTATTATGGTGCTCAGAAAACCCGTCCTGTGCACTCTATCTGCCCTCCGTCTACTGAGGGTGTACTACATGTACATGGAATAAATGTGAGGAGCCCTTTGGGATGTGCTCTCAGCACTGGTGCAAAACATGACACTAACTTTAAAAGACACACACAGACATCTACTTCTTTAACGATAAGCTTTTTAATGGAAGACTATAAAGGTACAGGGATGTCTTGTCCTCTGCCAGAACACTTGTCATAATTTATTGGGTACCATGGGGTATTTGTCACCAGCTCCAAAAAGAGGACTCGGTTCCCTTCTCGTTTCTTATTCAGGGAAGCTGCTGTGAAATATTGTGGTTCTGTAAAGTAAAACATGCGCTTCAACTGTTCTCCACTCAGTGCTTCTGCCACACAGATTCTGTTTGTAAAATGGAAAGGAGAAGTCAGTCCTGCGTGGAGCTTTTTTTCTTAAGAGAAATCTTCTTGGAAAAATTGCAGTGGCTGAATGGAAGCTGATGTTCAATGGAAACAGGAGTGACTGTGCAGGGAGATGCTTATAAATATTCAAACCACCAAATGGTCAGTTATGATAACGCTTGTGTAGTGCAATACCAAGCAGTCACTGGCCACAGAAGGATTGGCTTCTGTCGCCTCTTTTGTTGTCCTTGTCCTCCAGATCAATTCTGTCAATAATTGAATGCATTTTTTAAGTCTGAAAATTGAATAAAACCACACATGAAGGTATCCCGCGATTTCCTGTGACAGTCTGTCACTAGTATTTTACCTGACACAAGTCAGTGAATCTTCTAAATGGCTTTTCTTGCAGTTGTAAGACCACAAATGGTTTTATAGGCATGCAAAGAGCTTGAAATAACTTCTTTATTCTTTCTCCCTATAGGAATTGTAAATTAGTAGTGTTCACATCATTCTCCACAGTGCTTTCAAATAATCTCCTCTTACGTTAATTTAAATCTGAGGTAGATCTAGCGGTAAAATACCTGGATTTATTCCAATGTAAGGAACAGGAAAACTTGCTTTACTGTAATTTTTTTCTTTTATAGTAAGAACATTATTATGGACTACTTGTAAATTGCAGACTTGGCATATGTTTGTTGGGTTTTGTTTTATAGCACTGTGTTTGATGCTAGAGATAAAAACCACTTAGAGGTTAAGATCTAACTCCAGTCAAGCATTGCAATCTCTGGAAGAACTCCATGGCAGTGTCCTATGCAAAAGATTGCACTGGTTTATCATAATGGACCTTTCTGGCATTATGATCTATGGAATACAATTTTCATTATTAGATCAGGATAGCATGCTGCTTTGGAGTCCAAGAAACAGTAAGTAAATGCATAAATCTTCATATATTCTCAAGAGATTGAGGTTTGGACCTGTATTTCTTAAGTGATTTATCTCCCATCAAAGACAGTAGTCCAGTCACTGTACTTAAGGTTTTGGAGGCTGAAATCCTAATATTCTGTATTGTAACAAACATGTTTTAGTCAACACCTGGTGTGCGAAGGGTAAAGTTTAAAACTCTGTAAATGCTGAAGGGGAGTTTTAATATTATTTTAAAATAAATAATGATCAGTGGCTTATTTGTGTATTTGCTCTTTCTGTGAAGATGTTCTTTAATCAACTACTTGCTGCTTGTATGACATTTTCTGCTGTTAGTGTGAGTTCTGACTTCATGCCTGGGACTCGATCTCTCTGCCTTGGAAGGAGGAATGTCCTCTGAGCTTGTGGCCGTAAGGAGTTCTGTAAAGCTCTCTGGGTGCATTAGTGCCTCCAAGGGCGAAGTCTTTTCAGACAGTCTAGGTGGGGTGTTGCAAAAATAGTGGAATGCAAGCTGAAATGAAAATGAAACAAAAGCAGCAAAAATGATAAGCAGCTACTGAACAACGTAGCAACTGGAAGGTAAAAAAAAAAAGTCATGTAAATTAGAATACATGTTTTATTTTCTGTTTTTAATTAGATGGAGATGTATGATATGCGTTTTGATATGGCTAAAGTAGAGAATGCATTTGCTAGTTTCACAGGGATTCGGAGACATGCTAATTTGGAATATTAGAGTATATTAATTTAAAATGTTTTTGTGAGACGAGGAGAAACATGAACTTTCCTTACAAATGTGATTCTTTTGCTTGATGTTCCTGTGTTTGACTTGTGCATGGTTCATTACAATCTCAACTGTCAGCACTGCAAATACATTTTGATATTATTGCCCTATTAACTACAGCACTTGCCTTGTACTTAACTATCTGGTTATTGCCAAACACTCCTGCGACAGCCAGTCCACCTGCTGTGCGATTTAATGCATCAGCACATCCTGGTGTTCTGTAGATATAAGTGCTGACAGATGCTTTTGCAAAAAATAATTTAAAAAAAAAATCGGGAGTGGAATTTGACTTGGTAACACTGTTTCTTCACATATGTCTTAGCCAAAACACTTGAAGTTCTCTGTGGATGAGCTAATCCACAAATTAGCTTGTTGGTTTGCTCAGCTGATGAGTAGGAGAGACAGAGTCTGAAATGAGCTCTATTTGTGTCTTGAGACATTTTTCTTAGAAAGGGGGAAATGTGTAACCTTTCCTCACAGTGGGAGGGAATAATGTAGACAAAATAAAACTAGCTCAGGGATGAATTTTCTTCTCTGATACTAAATGCTGTGGCACACCTTACCAAGTATGGACTTTGGCTTTAGTATCACTAACCCCACTTTGTTTTATATTTCTCACTGCAGTAATATAGGTAAAAAATTATAGCTGATTTTAACATTAAGGATTTTTAGAGCTATGCCTTTATAAAACCGCATTTTTATAGTTATCAAAATTATGTGAAATAACTTTTTTTTTTTAATTTCAGTGTAGTCATGATACTGTACTGACATCCTGCATGGAAAAAAAAATTATATGACATTTCAATAAATAAAATGTCCTTTTGTTACCTGAACTGAACAGACTGCTGTGCTCATAAAGACCCTCATCAATTTTAATAAGCTATCAGCTTCACAACTATTCAGGAGAAAACTGCATGTTAGAAAGGGTGCATTCTGGGGAAGAGAGCTGCAAATGCAATCAATAAACTAAGCTGAGTAGAAATAGAAGGCCAGTACAGCTGTACCACAGGTGGGCTGCAAACTATTGAGGGGGGAATCACAAAACCACCTCTGTCTTCTGCATCATCATGTTTGAAGCAGCGTTGCTTACCGGGGATTTCTGGGCAGGAATACGATCGACCTACACACGGCTTTCCATGTTAGATGAGCTGGTCGTAGCGATGATGCTATTCGAGCTATGGCTTGGTTCACCTCTGGACAAATGTACCCCCATACCTTGTGTGCTTCTACTCCTACGAATTCAACAACTTGGGTTTATATCCACAAACCCACAGGGACAAATTCTTTAAGCCTAGATGTTTGTGCTTGTATATACATGCTCGCCTCTCCTACAAACACAAACCACTAGATGCACAGTTAAAAATACAGACAGCTGCACATACACATCTTACATTAAAGGGTAGATCAAGTAAAGCTAAAATGGCGATTTTTAAATTTTATAGTGCATTTTATACGTGTATAAATATGTGTGTATATATATATGTGTGTATATATATATTTCATTTAGTGACAGTAAAGGAAAACTTCATTAAAGAAGTAATAATGCTGTCTTAAATTAACCCTTCAAACTGCTGATATTACACCATGGCAAAAAAATCTGGGTCCGTTCAATTCGATTCGTTAAAGAATAAGTGCTGGAAATGGCTTGGTATGTAACTACTAGCAGCACGTACTGACATTTGGATTTCAAGTGGAATTGTTGTTGGTAACAGCTTATCTCTGTGAAACTGAGGAGCTAGGCCTGTGAAGAAGAAACCTCTTGGAGAGAAAAGTCTGTGACCTGTTGTGTTGAGGCTGAAGTCTGTTGTTACTGCTAAAGCCAGGGGCTTGAACTGAGCAGATACCGTTGAGGCCAGGACAGAATTTTACCCTTGGTATGTAAATTGTAACTTATAACAGGTTTTTGGTGGTTTTTTAATTTTTTCCAATGAAAAATCAAGCTACTTTAAGTCAAAGTTTAGCAGTGAACACCTGTGCAATATCTGGATATTTGGGGTGCTCTTGCATGGGTGTTTTTGTGTGTTTTCAGAATAAGAGGAATGAGCTTTGAGTGTTCATATTCTTAATAATAAAATACGATACAGCTGAGGTACATATCTTCTGATATTGAAATAATTGAAATTAAATTGTCTCATTTCCAATTTGGAGATCTTGCAGCATACAGTCGGACAGTCTTTCTGATCTGAGCCACCAGAGTGTTTTTTTCATGTACCCCATCTAATTTCTCAGGCGATCTGAAACCTAAACTCTGATCTGGGCAGAGTTGGTGGCTGTTGGTGAACTTCCCTAACTGATCTCCGGCATTACAAATTGCCTTCTCTTTCTTGAGATCAGCACTCACCCAGTGGATGGATGTTGTATAAATTCTAACTGTTTTGAAATTTCAATCCTTTCTAATTTGGGGCTATTCCAAAACTAAGTGCAATGGTAACAGGTGCAATAGTAAATAGGTGGCAGTGAGTTGTGAGTTAATTGTGTTTTGATAATGAGGTTGAGGTGAAAGATCTTTTTACACTGAAAAGTCTTGTTTGGGTATTAATGTTATTATAATGTTTTCATGTTGTAATAATTTATTTCTGCTTGCGTACCTGGTATGATTCAATTAGTCAAGTTAATGGTCCATTTAGAGCTTCCTTCCTTATCTGCTTCATTTTTCTGTCCCTTTCCCTAGCTTGGTGTTGTAATGCATGGGAAATGTTTAGGCTTATAAAGCCCTCTGTTGTATGAAATGTAAGAAGTACTGAAAACACTTATATACAGCAGACTGTATAAAGTCACTTATTACACACTTACCAAGTTGCAGAGGGGCAGGGGCTTAGGACTCAAGCAGTTCAATAACTTCAGAAAGAACTAAAGCTCAAAAGTGCCTGTTTGCACTTGAAAGCTTAAGCCCAAGATCCTAATGTTGGACTAGAAGTAAGTTCATTTTTAAAAAGAACTGATCTTATAGCAATGCACAAAAATGGCAAGATAAGGCCAAAGGTAATATTAATCCTGTGATCTTCACGAAGCTGGTATGTTGCCCTTTCTTAAAGTAAACCATCAAATGAACGAGTTTTTATCTGGAGCAATGTGTCCGTTGTGCCAGCAGAATTCAAAAGAAGAGAAACTGAGGCTTCTAAACACAATAAAGCCACTAGTTACTCAGAAGTGCCCAACAAATGCCTCAGCATTCTTTATTCTTCTGAATGTTTGGAAACAAGATCAAAATAATTCTTTGTTTATATTTTAGCTGTCATTTTGCATTTAGTCAATATTAAGCTCTTCAAGACAATATATGTGGTCCTTATTTATGAAGATTCTCACATTGTTACAGGCTCAGAAGTCCTGTTTTGCAGTCTTACACTCTGGACATTAAGAAGAACCTCTCTCATTTATGAAGTTCCACTCAGCATAAGAAAATGTCCATTTCCTCATATTGAACTATGAGAATTCGGTCTGATGGACAAAAGAATAAAAATGGTCACTTCTGATGCTTTTCTTCTCTTCATGGGATTAATTTAGGTTATTTTGAATGTAAGTGCCTAACATGGCATTTAGTTAAATCTAAGCAAGCCTGAGGCAATGGTAAAACCAGTACAACGCTGCCTTCGTGCTTTCTTCATTTACAAATTGGGACAAAAATATTTCAATAGAACTCTGACTCCTTCCCTTCCAGAACAACAGCTACATTAAAAAAAACCCCAAAAAACCAAAACCCAACAGCTGGACTTTGTTGAGAGCATCTAAGTCAATTTAAGGAGTCCGAGTTGGGCACTTATGAGTGAGGAGAGCCTTTTAAATGGAGTCTTCTTGTTGGCAGTGCAGGCCTTATCACAAGAAAGCAATAATAGAAAGAGGAAAGGATACACAAATGCTGCAAGGTTTGTTCCTTTCACCCAAAAGCATCCAAACTTGCCTCCTGACTTAGGTCACAAACCAAGCTGGGACTGTGAGCTCATTCTGGTCCTTAGGAAATGTTTGGCTGCAGCGGGTGTGACTTTGGTGGGCTTGGCAACTGGATTCAGGAGCGACCAGAGCTGGGACAGGCCAGCTATGGGCAGGGCATGGCTGAGGGTTGTCAACCTGTAATTAAAGTGTCTGCTTGCATCCTACTGGGTGGTGGTTGCAGCTTTTGTGAGTGTGGAATGTGTGGGATAGAATTAATAGTGTGAATGTAACTTCTGAGGGAAGGGTATGCTGCAACTGCTGCCGTCTTCCGGAGTGGAAACTAAGGATCGGCGCTTTCAATTCAAGTTAAATGGAATTCTGAGCTGTAAAATCCTTGTCTATTAAAACCTACTTGCTTATGCGTTATTTGCAGGTGAAAGTCCCTTAGAATTGTAAACTTCCTCCTCATCTGTTCAAAACCTGTTAATTAATGATCTGATTTCATTAGCTATAGTCTAGCTGGTGTTTTTTGTGGTGGTCCTCTAGAAGGCAGTTGTTTGGGTTGGTCTTTACTGTGATCTTAACGTGAAACATTTCTTTGAAATAGACATTCAACAAAGCCGAGATGGTGGACTGTAACCTGTGAGAATCATTAAATCGGGTCACAGGGGTTGCTGTGAACATGCTCACCTTCTGCCGACTAAGCAAAAACGGTCTGGTGTTCTTCGCATGGGTTTGACTCGGACAACTCACAGATCAGTCGTAAGCCTGAGCATGTGTCCATCTTGTTCTGGTTGTTTTAATCATTACACCTGGACCATTTCTTTCTTAAAACTTGTTCGGTGTTCACCAGGCTACTTCACGTCTGAACTGAGCAAAAGACCAATTTCTGGAGGATGCTGCAATGTTTCATTCAACCATCTGTGTAAAGTGCTTTCAGGCTGTGGAGTGATAGGGATAAGGCAAAACATCTTTTCAGTCATCTTGGGTCGGTGCACGTCGTTCATGTATTTCATGCGAGGCTTTCTCTCTACGCTAACTATGCTGTCTTGCAGTGAGAATATGCAGCTCCATTTGCTTATCTTATGCACAACTACCAAATCAGCTATGTGACAAGCTTTCTGCTAGGTTTGTGAAAGTGAAATAACAATGTAAGCCCTGATTATTTTTTAATTACTATTATTTTATTTAAAAAAAATAGAAGAAAGCTAGAGAAGTTTCCAGGTGACCAAAGTGATGCTTTTTTGTAGTGTTAAGGCACCATGGCAATCTGTCAAGAGACTGCATTTGGCTCTCCCTGTCCAAGAAATAAAAAAGTCGTGACATAAGCAAAAAAGAGGAAAACTGTGGAAAATCTGCTAAAGTAGTTGCTGTAGTTTTTGTGTAGTGACACCAAAATGCTTGAGATGATTAAGTGTATTTGTGGTATAAGAATGGACTAGAGAGTAACAACTGAAGCCAAATAAACATTTTGGACCAGCTTTTCAGTTCATGCATGTAGGTTTATAACAACTGATAACTTTGCTATGGGGCTACACAAGATGAAAGTAAATGTTGTTTATGATATTTCAGGGATGAGAGGAAAGGAAGACTACAGAAGACATAATCTGCTTGTCCAATTCTTTAGTGTTTATAACATGACAGTCCATGTTGGATACTTGTGTTAGTTTCATTTCTAGCCCAATCTGCAGTCTGGTGCCTGGGTCCTGGAGAATAAAGAAGAAAATATGACTGCATGTTTATGCTGGGACTTATACATTAGAAAGATAAACATGCAGAGGCATAATTATCTGTTATTTTCTTGATCCTGTATAGCTCTGTTTTTTTAATTTGAAGATGACAGTGAATAGATTTTCTTCTAATATTTATATTTTATATCTTGTGAATAAAGCGTACTGCTCTCTCAGCTGAAGCGCAAGAGCTGAATATTGGCAAACAGCTGAAGCAGTGAAATAGGCCAGTTTCGCCTCATATTCTTTCTTCAAACTGTTCTGGATTTTTGATGTTTTAATAGAATTTAGTAGAAATCAATTTCTTATTTGCTTGTTTTATGTAAATGACTAACCAATACTCCATGCAGCACAGACTGATGTCAAAACTGGTAGATTAAAGCAAAACCCTGGTTTTCTAATTGCTTCTAGACAGTTCACTCATCTGTAGTTTTTATTCCCCTTGGATGATCCACTGATGATCCCGCACCTTCATTTAACCTGAAATAGTGTGTGTCTTGGCCTTCCCTGATGGGTGAGGAAGTGGTGTCAGGGTGCTGCTGTGGCTTGTGAGGAACAGGGACGTGAGCTGGCATGGTGTTTCTGCAGTAGGTGTGCACACGTGCAGGTAGAGAGCACCCTTCTGTGTACCGTTGCACTGGAGAGTTAACTTCAGAGGTATCTTTTAGAGTGTTTTCTGTGCACTGAATTTGAGAAGAATGGGTGATGCGAGCCATGAGAAACGTTAATGGACTGGTGCACACTGCAGATTTGTCCTCAGAAGTGCTGCATCATAAGTGGTTGAGAGGTTTCCTTTTTATTTCTTTCAGTTTTTGTGCAATTTTGTGAGATAATGCCACAGGTCTAACCAAAACATTAGGGATGTATGAGTGTTGTAGTAATGTAAGAGATAATATATAATGAAATGTATTTCCTCTGTGGGGGTGGATATAATTTCTGATTAGTTGCACATTGAATTTCTGCTCTTTGATTTGAATGTTATCTTCCCTCCACCCTGTTTTGTGCTCAACTTGCACTTGCAGTTTTGTTTAGTCTAGAGATCATAAAAATTGCTCCAGAGTTGAACTGATACAGTTTTATTATGGTCTAAGTATGGTTTCTGGTACTTTTAAGTTGTTATATAAAATTTATAAGGTGTCTTTGAATATGTTCACTGAAGTGATAGTTTAACTTAGAGTGGAGGGAAGAAGATGGAAAACTGTAATAGTAGGCAACCAAGACACAATATCTTTATTAGTTGTTTGTAATAAAGCATTTCATTCTATTGTCCATATATAGACTCCTAAAGCTTCTCTGTGAGCTTGTGGGAGGGGGTTTGTGTGGTTTTTTTTCGTTTCTGTTTTTCCAAGAAGTGTTATGAAAAGTTGTCGTATGCTGTGGCGATAGAAGTAGCAATTTTGACTTAAGTGACTCTCACTTTTGTTTGAACTCCTAAGATACTACTTGAGGATGATGACAGTAAGTTCATCAGGTAGGAAATTTGTCAGAATTGTCAACGAACTGCTACTGAAAGCAAGCTCAGAATCTACGTGAGAAGTGCTGCTTACCTTTAGTCTTGCTGGAGCCAAAGGAATCATTGCTATTGGCTTTAATGGAATTTTGCTTGGTATCCAGAACAGGTTTATGAATCTCTTGGTTATGAATAATGCTTCTACCTGGTGTGGTGTAAGTAGAAGAAGAGAAAGGCAGAAAATCAAGAAAGTGGATCAGAGTTGTGAGCTAGGCTTGGGGGGGGGGGAAATACAGCATGTTTATTTCCCCGTGCTGAGAGACCAGAGAGTTTCATTATGGAATAAAGCAGTGGCTTATGGATTTTAGTCTGTAATTCCTTACAATAGCAAAGGAATGATTTTGCTTATCAGAGAAGACTGGATTCTTTCTGAAGCAGTTGTCTGGGCTCTTCTGCTGAAATCACTTGGACTGAGGCCACGTGTTTGTCTGAGGTAGTTTCGTTTTAGTGCTTTGTAATAAACTTCAGGGCTTTATACCTCAAAGTGGGAGAAGCTTTGATGGTGGCCATTAATTCCATGGAAAACCTGGATGTCCTGTCGTGTGTGCTGGGGGTAGGGGGGATTTAAAGCACCTATACATTGAGGTAGCTTTGTAGCTGCACCGGTGAGTGCGATGTGGGTGACTGGTGTGCTCCTGTTAATATTATTCCTTGAAAAAAGTGTGTGCGTGTCCCCAGCCCTGTTGTCTCAGGGCAGTGCCAGGTGCAGAGTCTGTTATTAAAGCCACTCGGGGAAGATTCATGTTTAACACTACATTTCCCGATGGATAGCAACCCTGGAATTGCTTCTGGCCCCTTGTCCCTGCGTATGTAATCTTGGGTCTCACATTTTTGTTGCAGCCATGTGGAATTGCAGCTTTCATCATACGTTATTTTGTGGGATGATGTATGTGCTGCCCATCAATAAATTTGGGAAGGGGATTGTTTAAAAACAAAGCAAAACAGTCTCAGTGACCTGTGACCTGCTGGAATGGAGTGATAGAACTGTTAATTTTCTTCTACCTTGACAGCAGTGTAGAATATAATTTTCTTTTTATAGTATGATGACATATATGTAAGACTGTGTGACTGTGGTTTTTTATGTCCATTACAGAAGGCCAAAGCTTCCGTAAAGCAAGCACAGTTTATGAATTAAAATGAATATAATTTATTAGCAGGAAGGTAACCCTTCCCGTATAGCCAAGCCTTAGATAATGCGTGTGTTATGGAAGAAGATACTAAACTGGCACAGGGCATTTGGCCCACCACCATCTGCAAAGCCTGCACTCCAATTTTCTGCTGTTGCCATGGGCTGCAGACTCAGACAGGAAATCATGGTAGGATGGGAAAGGGTCCAAAATATACACAGCTAGTATAAGGTTTGCAGTTAAAAGAGAGGCAGAGAACAGGCTATCTGTTCTACTGAACAGGCAGAGCAAAGTAAAACCGGCTTGTGTGTGTGCGCGTGCACACCTTAAATGTCTTTTTATATTTTATATGCTCATTTTTTTAAAAGCTTGCATTTTTTCCATGTAAAGTAACATGTATAACTTCAAATGATCCATTTATATGTGAGGGGCCTGATTCAACTCTCATTTAACTGGCCACAATGTGTGAAAGAAGAGTAAGGCAGTGGCGAATCGCGCCCCGGACACATGTGAAGTCACCACGCGGAGTTTTGTCTCAGCATGTCAAACAAAAGAGCAGCCCCCTGGCTCCACTGCTTCCCCCGGACTCACCACTGCTTTGGGATTTGGTTTTGTTTTCAGGGCACAAGTCCTGGGTTAGTCAAACATATGGAGTTCAGAGTATAGCCATAGGAGGCTCAATGTATGGCCCTGTTGAGAGACAGGGACGCAGAAGGTGTTTGGTTAGCAGAGCTGGATCGCTTTCTAGCGCTGGGTAGATCGTAGAGTCAGTATTTTCAATGTATTTTCTTTGAACCATAGGTAGAAACAGGGAATACTGGGGTGACATGCTTAGGAGAATAAACAGTTTTCTTCTGTCAATGAGAGAGTAAGCATAATAAGCTACGGGTAATGAACTGCACAGATTGCAAAGTTTCCAGTGGTCTGAAGAGTAGTGTGCAACTTGTCAACTTGTGCTCCCTTGACAGATGATGGCATCGAATAATTTCTCCGTCAGTTCTGAATTTAATTTATGTATAGAAGATGCACCTTAACTCAAAAATATCAACAAAACAACACTTGAGTGTCATGCTAGTGCCACATTCTGGACTGAGAGAATAGGAGCTCAGCAAATTTCTTGTGGCAAAAACCTGAACTAAAACTTTTTCTCACAGGCCGATCTGTGGTTTTTAATTCTGACTGAAGGGAACCATACAAGAGGGTGGTTTGTTCTCCAGGCATTTTCCAACCATAGCTTTTATTTGGCCGTAAGAACTGCTTCCTGCTTGCCTTAGTTGTGTATGTAGTCCCTTTTTAGCTGCGTGGAAGAGTGGAACTGTGAACAGCAGTAAGGTGAGGTCTGCATGTTACCGTGCCAAATATTGCTGGATGCAATGGCAATGTATCTGCCAAGAATAAGACTGAAGCTACCAATTAATCCAATTTAGAAATCCAATAACTTAGGTAGCATTTAACCCTGGGGCTGAGATCAGTGAATGAGGCAGTCCATTTCATGACTCTGTTTTTTTGTCTGTAATATAATCTCAAAAAGACTTGCTGATTTTTATTTTTTATTTTAAATAAAATCTGACTGGAGACAATTTTCGAATTGTGAACGGTCTCAGCCAAGCCATCTGCCTGAGTCTTCAGCAGCTCATTGTATTTCTGAAAAGCGTTCTTGCAAAACATCATAATTCTGAAAAGTTTGAGCTGATTCTACATTAAAAGAAACGATCCAAAAATCTGCTGCTGATTTACGTGTGAACACTGCCAAGTATTTCTCTGATGAGGGTATATAACAAAGAAGTGCTCCACTGATTGAGTAAGGCTGATTTGAACAATCTGTTGTGGATTATAGCTGCTCCTGATATTCCACAATTGTGAGAAGCTACTGTCACTTGTATTTTCAATCTGTGCTTTGCTGAGAGGGACAAGATCTTTTGTTGTCAAGTCCCTTGAGCCGGTTGTGGGGGGACATACGATATCTCTTGCTTGAAAATATTCATCACTCTAGGATGGACTAGCTTCATCAGACTTTGTCACCCATAGACAGTGATTTCTAGAAGATGACAGAAAAGTTGTATTTGATTTGTCTTAATTAGGGATTGATAAACAAATTCTAATTTGATGTTTGAGTCTGAATATAGATTTGAGTATAGAATCAGTTGCTCTCCTAACCTTGCTATTTTCTTAGCTGTTACTAAGGAGTTTGCTCAGTGAGTATCTAAAAATGTTTAGTGTGCATTGTACAGGACTGGTTCATCTAAGGACGCTTGTCTGTTTTTCAGGGGCAACAGGTCACTTTCTGTGCTTGCTATGTGATGAACAGCATGAGCTTTAAAAGACCCGTGTGGGAGTGATTTCTTCTACTTTTTGTGATTTGCTGTTGAAGAGAAATGAAGCAGTTTATATAAAGCAGCTGCTTATTTTGGAACAAAATCAGCGTAACGCATTAAAGAACCTGTTAATCGCTTAGCTTGACCTTAATTTATTATTTAAAAAAACTTCTTGCATCTATTGTTCACATTTCAGAATGCCAGGGATGCTAAGATATATGTTATGTATTCAGATCTACAGGTTAAGAGCATCAAATGAAGTTATAATAGGGAGCAAAACCCAAAGTGGATTCCTGTTGAAGTATTGGCTCTCCTTTTACTTATTTTTAGGAGTAGAAAGCAGCCGTATAAATACCTGCACAAATAAAGAACTGCTGTGAACTGTCGTCTTGTTCCATAGTTGTAAATTTTTGTCCTGGGTTAGTGGTTGCTTCTCTCTGTTCAGTTCTTGCCAACAGGAAAGCCCTCGCTTTCCTGCAAGTGTTTCAAGGGGGGGGGGAAAAAGACAAATAAACCAACTTCTTCACCTCCCCTCCCCTCAAATATCCCAAAGCTCATTTTATAAGAGAACTTGTTCTGATTGAGACTCTTAAATTCCTTGGCACGTTGTCTCTTTTACATATCCCCTGCGCAGTCCTAATGGTATCAGAAGAGCTTACTATGTTATAGTTGTGTTGTTGTGGAGATTTTTGAGTACTGTGAGTAAATGGACCACCTATTAAAACCTAGATTAGTTTTGAGATGGAGGAAGGAGTCAGTAGATGACTTTTCGAAAAGATTGAATGATTTGGTCAGAAACCTGCTCTATGATTGCATAGGAGCATAATACAGTTGTCTCCTCCTGCAAACAAAGTGTAATTGTAACCACAGAATCGAGCTTCCATTCAGCTCTTAAGCAAGGTACTCAAGCAGCATTTTCATTTCATTGGGAGGGTACAGTCAGGTTTGTGGTGTTCTTTTAATAAGTAGTAGTTCATAAAACTGGCAGCCCTTAATTGGATGTAACAGTTATTAGAAGCACAGGAGGTGAACCAGAATGAGATCTATTGGGGTCTGAATTGCATCTTCTCTTAAAATACGCATGGCTTGGTGCAGTGAGTAGCTGAGCTTGAGAGCAACGTAGTAATAATTTTGTTTGAATAATGGCATTCATGTAGCTATGCTAACGAGCTGTATTCTGCTGTCTGTCCTACAGATTGTGGACTGGACTCTGACCTTATTTTACATCTGTAATGGCTTTCGTCTGCAGTAGAGCTTGTCTCGATGCATGGTGATGTAATGGATCAGAATCTGACCTTACTGCACTGCTTTCCCACAACTGTTGTGCAGCAATCACACAGCTGTTCACAGATTTTGGGTTTTTTTTCCAGTTGGCTGCTTTGGGAGACATTATTCTTTGGCCTCAACTTCCTAAATGCAAGTAATCAGCCACTCTTTTGGTAACAACGTTCAGACAGAGCAGGCAGTGGTGTTGAAGGCATTAAGCATTGCTTAAGTATTTAGTTCTGCTCAAAATGTTCAGGCCTTTAACGGATGCTGGTTTATTTTTATGGGCAGTGAATTATGTTCTTCCTCCCTGCCTTTGTGCCTATCTTTTCCTCAGCTTATGACAAGCTAAGACAAAAGCAGTACTTAAGAAAGGAATTGAGTGTTTCATATAGAGATATGTTAGAGATTTTTTTTCTTTAATGTCGTGGATTCATGCTCTGTTACATTCAGCATCCTCTCTGACATCAGGGAAGTTGCATGGGCTAGCAGTTCTCCGCTTAGTGTTTTTCAGGTTTTTTTGGCTTTTTTTAAGTATCTTTGATTCATTCAGTGTGAAAGTACTGTGAGCTTATGAATTAGACCCAAGAAAGGGTGGGAGGAGTAATATAAATGAATACTTTGGAAGCTGGAAATCTTGGCTGCACTAGGTAACGACTCGGTCCCATTAGAATGACTGAAATGCTGGTTAGGAGGAGCTCCTGGAGGTCATCTAGTCTGATCTTCCCACACATAGTTGGACTCCTGCCAGAACTAGATCAGGTAAGCGGTGGCTTTGCCTCTCTAAATCTTGAAAATGTCCATGTGGTAGATCCCACAGCCTCTCTGAGCAACCTGCTCACTTTTTAGCAGAGAAGTTTCTCCTAATGTCCAGCCTGAGCCTCCCAAGCCACAGTTTGTGGCCTGTGCTCCTGGTGCACCATCTGGCACTCCTAGAAGAACTTGACTCCATAATTTTTGCAGCTACCCTTCCAGTAGTTTTAGGTTTCTTTTAAATTGGCCCTTAGGATCCTCATAGCTAGCCTATACAAGCCCAGCTCTCCCACCTTCTCCTTGAAGGCTGTGCTCTATAAGTCCCTTAACGTTTTCAGGGAGAGACTGTCTGCTGGTCTCTCTGCAGTTTATGCACATCCCTCTTGAAGTGGAAAGCCTAAAAAAAAGCAACAGCATTACCCACAAACTTACTGAGGCTGATGATGGAGATATTGAACAATAGGGACCCCAGTGTCAGCTCCTGCATTCACTGCTTGCTATTATTCTGCCAAATCAATAACGCATAACACAGTAGTGTATATTATGTGGTCTACCATCATCTCTGCCTCACCTTGAGTGTGGAAGGGCCTTTCTGGTTAGAAACTGCTGTTAAATTCTTCCCAGGCAGAGTGCAGGGAAGCAGTGGCAGAGCTCCAGAGATGAAGAGGTGGCAAACGGGAGGCTTGCCCCAAAGCGGCTGTCAATCCCAGGTCTTCTCACTCCTGTCTGGTGTCTGAAGACTTGACTTCTCTTTGATGCTGAGCTGTTGTATAGCTTTTTGGCCATGTGATTTCTCTCTCTCTCTCTCTCTCTCTCTCTCTTTCTGTCTCTGTTTTTAATTTGTGTATTAATTTATTAATTGAAGCTAATGATGCCTCTAACCTTTTGTAGAGTATCTAAAGTTTGTGAAGTTCTTTCATTCACTGAACAAGTGCGTTACATCGCCTTGTGACCACGCATTCATACTTAGCTGTCAATGGCTGTCATGTCCCCTGTCACTTACAGAATGCCTCACATTGTGTGTTAGTGTCACCTGATCTTTGATGGTCTGTTGTTTGTACTAGAGAAACACCCGGAAACCCTGTCTTCGGAGCATACTTGCCCTGGCTTGGATGCCAGCACTCTTTTAGGCATCTTTGGGCCGGAGAACTTGCAGCGCAGTCAGACAGAAACAAGCGTAGGAGGATGAAGTGTCATATGACAGCCCTGTGGCAAAAGCAAGAATGAGCCCAAATTGGTTGGGTCCAGGCTTACCGCTTGCAACCACTGTTGCACTCTTTGCTGGAGAAGGATGTGTCCTGGTGTCGCTGAAGTCCTAGGCTTGGCAGAGTGTAGTGGGCCAGACTGTGGCTTTGTGCACGGTGAGCCAGTATGGGAAAAGAGAGGTTTCAAACGCAGAGTTTTCTTTCTGCCAGAGCATGAAACTGAGAGATCACTTGTTCTAGGGAGTCCCCAGGGAGAAATGACTTCATCACTAGAGAGTGAGCTTCTTGCTGCTAGAAGCCGTGATTCTTGAATTCCCTTGTAGCCATTTGTACAGTCAAAATGATTTCTGATGTTTTAAAATAAAAACAAACAAAAAAAACCCCAAACAAAAATAAACCGAGAAAAAATCCCTAAAGTCTTCTGCGTGACAGTTGAGTATTACTACACTCTTCTTGCAAACACCTTTAGCTTTCTCAGTGGGGTTAGAGCTGTGGTGTCAGTGTTACTGCAGCATATGAGAATGTCAGTATTTTCAATGTCCAGACACCTTCAAAATCAAGAATTTGAACTCTAGCTGTGAGGTCTGCTTCTGCCTGAGATCTAGTCTCAGGTTTCAGTGGGCTTTGTTTTTTTTCTTGTTCCCCCCTTCCTGGCTCCTTTTCCTGTCCCCCACAACCAGTGTTGAAGGCACAACCTGCCTGATCCTTTTAAGCATAGGGAGAGTAGGATCTGTTGGTTATAGCAGACTGCAGACTTAGATTTGTTGTCATTCTTTATCACTGACTGACCTTTTTAAAGTTGTGGTCGCTTACTGGATGCTACCTATATATACTTGAAAAATTGAGTCACTCTGCTCTGTGCAAGTGGAGAACTGAGAAGCAAATATTTAGTTTACCTACTGCATTATGATGTGGAGCATTCACGAAGCAAAGACTCATTCAATATTTCCTTGGAAAATGTGGCTCTTAATACTAGCTGCCCCTTCTTACACCAGCTGCCCAGGAAAACAGGTACTGGATTATGTCTTAGCCTTAATATAACTCTTAAAAACAGAACGTCACCTACAAAAATTAACAGACTAATATTATGTAGTTAAGCAGTTGAAGAGAATTTTATAGCAACTAAAAGAACAGTGCTGGTGGCTGTGCAAGTTTCAGTGTACCCACACTGCTTTTCTTCCCTTTTCTTCCATCTTTTGTTTATTTTGCTTCTAGGTTATAAACTTTTGAAGAGGGAGTGGGGTGGAGACCAGGACACTGAAAGTGACTCTGTGTTAACTTTGTTCAGCTCTTGAACAAAGCTCTTAACAAAACTTGAGCTCTTAAAGTAACTAGTAAAAATAACTGATCAGACCTGTCGCTTTCTCTTCTGGGAAAACGTTGACATTATGCTGAAAAGTTCCTTAAAGAGGCTGGATCCCATTAGCCAGCAGTATCAGTTCTGGATGTGGGGTCCCCTCTGAGGCTGGCAGCACTGATGGGAAAAGAGTTGAGATGCATCTTTTTGACTTACTTACAAACTCTGGAGATGTCAGCAGAGATAATCCTGACTAATACATGTTATTTACTAATGAGATATAGACTGCAAGTATTGGCATACACCAGAAAAAATGTGTTCTCCTGTCTTGAGTAGTGTAACTAAATTAAGTTTGCTAGTAGCAAGAGGAATCTTGCTCCCTACATACAAATTCATGTCTGTCTTTCTCTAATTGAAGTAAACCCTCTGTGAAATTGCTACCCAGAAATGACCTCACTAAGGTTGTTTGCTCAAGCTCTTGGCAATCCGTTTTGAATACTCAATGCAGTAGCCAGAAAGCAGCGAAAAACCCTGTAAGCTAGAGAATAAATGAGGTGGTGTTATCCATTATAACAAAATGCTCTCTAGTTCTTCTCTGCTTTTAGTTCAAAAAATGATTAAAAGAGTATTCTAATGTGGCATTTATTAGTTATACCCTGCCATGTGAAATCCAAAGAAATGGCTCTATATGGAATGCTAAAATGCCAGAGGTTGACTGTGCCTTCAGTATTTCTTATTAACCCAAGTAACCGTAGTGAGCTACTTAAATACAAACATCAGGAAAAAAATCCTGCACTACTCTGTCTGTTGCCAGTGAGTCTTTGAATTTAGGTAATTTCATGCTTGCGGAGGTAGACTTTATTTTTCCTTCATCAGCTAAAATAACAATAAAGCTGAACTTGGTGTATTTATTTAATGAAACACAGGATCCCTGCCCTGATGGTTTTAATCAGTACCCTTGCTATGTGGTAATTAGGGGTTCTCTCCCATGGTTCTGTTTTTACTTAACTTTCAGAATGTGTAGCCAGTTTAAGTTTCCAGAGATACTTGCAACTAATGTTGCCTCATTTACATGCAGATTATCCAGAGGGGACTCTTAAACACACACTCACGTTGCAGAAATGCAGACATTTTCGACACTTTCTTATTCAGTGAACAGTGTTCTTGAGTAAAATGTTATATTTTGTGAGTAACTAATTCATTCCACTCTGCGGATGTGACCAGCTCTTTCGTTTCTTGCACCCAAGGATTAGGAAGCTGAAGAGGGCTGAGAGCCAGGATTGCCTGCTCTCTGGTGTGCCACTGGATACAGCTCTGCTAATTTAAAAATACGTACCTGAAATCAGGTTCAGGTTGTAAATTTGCCACAGAGAAGCCCTATATGCAATACAGGTCAAGAAATGGGCCATTGCTTTCTCTGGCTAGACAGAGCACATCAGTGGAAAAGAGGTGTACAGCAGGCTTCTTGTCTCTATGCTTAACAGCAAACTCCCTAAAACTGACCTGAGAAATGTCACATTTGTGTCTCCAGCTGTGCAGCTGGGTACCACTTGCTCCTGGCAGTTACGGAATCACTGGAGACGTGAGGAAGTAGAACAAATATATAGCATTTAGAGCTCTCTAAAACAGCTTCCCTGCATAATAAGTGATGTTAAAATACTAGGTGGCAGTTTGGTCCAATATAAAAGTTTTATTGGTACGAGCTTGGGCCAGCCACATTATTCAGGAAACCAGTACTGAGTTTTCAAGTCATCCGAAACGTGTGCTAGTAAAACCCTTTTATAAAGCAATACAACCTCATGCAAGTTCCCTGTATGACTAGTCGTCTGTGTCCTGGGATTTAGCTAGTGGGATGGTTATGATGTCTCAGTCGCTGGTTTGTACAGGTATACGGCTTGTAAAGCCAGACAGAAAGAGTGAGCTTCTCCCAGTCTCTCCTGGTCCCAGACTTTAGCAAAGGGATTACAGAGAAACCACCTTTGCGTTATGCTGAAACCTAATAATTAAACCTTTCTCGTTGCAGAACTGCGTCTTCCTGCTAATTCCTTTCTCATCCTAAGCATTAAGACTAAGAGGGAACTTGTCCGGTTTCATCCAGCGTGCTGTATACTTACAGCTGCTGTAGGATCAGAAACGTGTCTCTCTGTGGGTATCTGGTGCCTCTTTTCTAGGAGCAGAAAAATCAAAAAGCCTTCCCCAAAATGTGACTACTGAATTGATGAAGCTGAGGCTGTGGGGCTAGAGTTTTGGATTGTGAAGGAGAAAAAGTTCTCACTTAATGTGTGCTGTGCACATCTTGGAATAAATTAATTTGAGAGATTAAAAGATTGTGGTTGCAAATACAAGTCAGTAGCTGGAGTGATTTGGAGTCGGGCCAGGAGATGGTTGGCCTGGACAGCTGGCACATGAGAATAGCTTCATAATTGCAGACATACACCCAACTGGTTTTAAGGGTTTCTGAGACCATGACTGTGGCTGGAATACTCTCCTGTCATTCTTGAAGAATACTGGTAATTGTGAAAATGCCCTCATAGTGGAAAGGCAGTGTTAGGGTGATGGTATGTAGTGTTCTGGTTGCAGTGGGATCTCTTGTTCCTGAGAAGCTCTTTAGATTGCTAGCTAAATAGGTCTTTCCAGGCTTGTTCACTCACTTCTTTGATCTGGTTTGGCACTTTCCTCTCTCATTCTGTTGTAACTTTTTCTTTGCAGCTCAGCTGTTCTTAATCATCATAACTTATAACTTTAGCTCTGACTTTGAAAATGAGGAGTTTAATATTTACAGTTTTATCATAAATAACAAAATTAAGAAATTGGTAATAAAATGTGCTTTAAATAGTTTCAGTAGGAAAGCATGCTACAATGCATTGTGAGAAACCTGTTTAACTGGTACCAGTAGCAGTCTGCTAACAGTAACTTAACCTTAAACGTATGCTTACTGAACACAAAAAACCCATGCGCTTATGACAAATGTGATTTTCTTCTGTGAATAAAATATGGATAGATAAGTTATTTTAAAAATAAGGTTTGTTCTTCCATATTATGGAAGAGCTGGTGTGTGAATACAAACTGCAGTTTGGAGACCCATCAGGGGTAGAGATTGCAAAAAAAATTGCTCAAAATTCTTCCCCTCCCTCATAATCCTCACCCAAAAAAAGGGAAGGATGACTGAAAATGAGAATTATGAGCAGATGGTAGAGAACCCAGCACTGAAAGATTTACTGTTCCAGTGTAGCACTATACCAGTAGTATACCATACTCGCTGCAGTGAGTTCTGTAGTAGCATCCCACAAAGAGCACAGCACAGAGAGAGGGGGGGACTAGGGGCGTCTCTTGCTTTCCAGATGAAAGATCGAATGATATTCCTGCTTTTGGGTTGTCTGAATGGCCAGTTGGTAATATTTAATCATTGGATGCAATCAAAATGTTTGCAGATCTCTCCGGGTTTGGCCACACTGTTGCTATGTGAATGTAATAGTATGTGGAAGGTTGTGGGTGAATAAATGTGACAAGCTATAGCCAAGGCTTGAAAACACGGGACCTGCATTCACTGCTGGGGCCATTCTGTTGGAAAAAGGAAAACAGATGCCTTTAGGAAAAAAAAAAAAGGAAGAGGAAAGCAGATCCCTTTATGAAACTAAAAACATGTTATGGGATAGCTTTGCTTGCATTGGAGTCACAATTTTTTTTTCTAGTGAGGCTTGACGTCATTTAATTTGAATATTGCTGCTGATAATACAGCCCCATACCCATTGTATTGATGTGGCACAGAAAATTCATACTGTCGAGACCACCTTTCAAGTCAGTGTCAGGCTTGGGATTGAATTGTAGAAGTTTTGGCTGTTTTAAGCTTTTGGCTTGTGTGCTCCCTCTGTGTCCTCTGCTGCCCAGCTGTAATTTTGGAGCTTGTGATTACGGAGAGCAAGCTGCCCTCAGCACAGCACCAGTCGACAATGAGATTCTGTAACGGTGATTTTATACCATGAGCATCAAGACTTCAATGAAAATAACAAAAACTGCAAGGCCTTACTGCAGTAAAAATTGCTGGTGTTTGGAATGCTTTGCACAACTACCTTTAACAGCTTGCTTGTCTGCTATTTTTTCTCTGGCGTTGTAGGCTGAGACATTCATGAAGGAGAGCACTGAAAGATCTAAGTAGTCAGTTAACTCGAAGGATTTACATTCTGCTCAGCTATGGCATTCTGTCAGAAATAAATTTGGTGTATCATGGTGAAATATTTTAAGGACTCCTTCTCACTGCGCAGTTACCCACATTTGAGTAACATTTCCATGTTGTAGAAAAGCAAACCACTGTGCATACTCGTTACAGAAACATGTTTGTGCAGCTCACCACAGATCACATCCAGCAGCAACCTACTCATACCCGTCTGGTGACAAAGGATTGCTCAGCCCAGCAGCGATCTGACTTCTGTTTTGTGATAAGCTAAGGTGGTTTCCTAACTGCAAGTTACGAGAATGTCTCTTTCTCTTTCTTTCTGAAGCACATAGTCATCTATTTTTGGATTCGGTTTGTATCGTGTTCATGATGACTCTTGCCTGGTACGTCAGAAAGCTTGTCATCATTCTTTTTTTAAATATACAGCTGAGTAGAATTAGGGCATACCATAGACATGAAGAAACCCTCTTTCTTCTCCTTTTCAGCTGTACCGAAGCGCTGTATTATTTCACTATGTGTTTGTACAGATCACTAAGCGTTGTAGGCAGTGTAATAAGAGGTGGAGAAGCTCTTGTGAAGAAGATGACACACAAGAGTTTCGGTGTGCTGTTTCTGCTTCACACCCTGCTTACAAAACATTGCAAGGACTCAAGCCAGGAGCTATAAAGCTTATTGTTATTATAATAAGTAACTTGTGATTTTTATAAAGTACCTTTAGTTAGTGTTTTACAAACACTAAATATGCTTTGTAGCACCTTATTAAGGCAGAATAGTATTGCAAATTTAAAATTAAAAAAAAAAAAGGAAAATTTGAAACGTATGCAGGAGAAGTAACTTGTTTGAAGTCGCACAGAAAACAAAGTTGCAAAACTGGAAAGAAAATCCTCAAATGTGTCTCAGTTGATACGGTGGTGCTACCCAGTGGGCAGGTGTGCTGTTAGTTTAGGGCTTCTGCCAGCTCATCAAGAATTGAATAGAAGTGCCTGTGGCCAGTGCAGCAGCCGGTAGGAGGTTGTAGCAGAAAGGAGAAGTTTTTAGAGCAACCCCAGGACTGTGTGAATTTACAGCTTGCAAACAGGGCCGGGGGGGACACGACACAGCAAAACGTCTTCCGCATTTTGTGGTATCTCCAAACAAGAAATGAGGTTCTGTCTTCCTGAAATTCCATCTGATATTGAGTAGCTATTAGAGGGTGGTCTGCTTGAGATGGATGAAAGGTTGTGCTATGCTTAGGCCAAAGAGTGTTAACTGTTTATTTTAAGAAGTTATGATGATTAGAGGTCTTGCAGTGAATTTTGCTGGAGAGCCGTGCTCCTGCAGCTGAGTTGAAAATGGGAGCCGCCTTCTCAGATTGAGCAAATTCTCAGTGCGTCACACATGAACTAGTTACAAAACTGCTTTCCATGTGGAAAGTGAAATCTCAGTTTGTTTCCATTTGGTTCTTCCCAGCAGAAGAGAATTTTCATTTTTTACTGCCCTGTGGTAGATGCTGAAGATGCAGGGGATGCATCTGCTACTGCAGTTTTCTCCTTTTAGGTCTTCTGCATGTGTGGGGCTGCATAAAGAGCTCATTACTGCCTATTTTGTAAAAACTTTACCAAAAAAGGGGGCGGTCAGGGGAATCAATGCATGAAACTGATCCTTTGTTGTGTTTCTGGCTCTTTTTAGGACTGGAACACAATTTAGGGTTACATTCAATAAGAACCATTTTAGCTTAGGTAAAACCGGGTTCTGTCGTTAATCAGTTATTAATCATATTTCTTTTTTGAACTACAAATATAAAAATCCAAAGGCCTGAGGAAGTTTACTGGCGTAACTTAAATAAGAAACAAAAAGTTGTGATTTATCACTTTCAAATCAGGCTCTGACTTCATAAAATGGATTTGATGTTCATTTTGATTACAGTGGTGTATCTGAAATGAGCATCTGGACTCATATCTACAATGAAACCCATTTTAAGCAGTGGCCCTTCAGGCAGATATAAATTAGTTACTTGGTTATTTAAGGTAAAAATGAAGCACCGCGTGGAAATTTAGGCTCATTCTGTATATGTGTGTGACCATAAATTTACCTGGTTTAGTAAACTTGTTACAGCAGTCTTAAATTAGACATTTTAAAGAACAGATTTTATATAACGTGCTAAACCTCTGGAAATGTTATTGACTTACAAGTGGCTGAATTTCCTTGTTGCTAAATTTGTTCCAAGATGTCTCTTCCTCTGGAGAAAAATGATTCCCTACTATTTTAAATTGTTGGTCTTGGTGGTTATGCGTCAGCTTTGGGGTGGATTTACTCTCTGGTGTGCCTTGCAGATCTGGTCTAACACCTTCCTGATGTTCCTGCCGCAAGGCAGGACAGGACTCGAGTGTGCTTCTCTCCACCTCCTCCCCAGTCTGCTTGGTTGCCTGGGCCCCTAAGTTTTCTTCGAAGGAAAACAGGAGTTTCCAGTAGACTTACGGCTGCGTAGCTGGGGAAATAAGACTGCAAGGAGTCCCTGGAGTGGTTCTGTTTTGTAGGTTAGACATGACGGAGGAGGACCAAATGGGCCCACGCCACAACAGGGTCGTGGTTACACCAGCGATGCACACAACTTTGCATACCTTTGGATAGGTCAGGTATTTTTGACATTCAGATTCACAGTTTCATCTTCCTTCTGCAAGGAAATAAGACAACTTTTCATAAAAGTGGTATTTTTCAAGCAGATTCCAATAGATAATATGAAGAGCTTAATGAAAGATAATTGTCTCTTATGTGGAAAAAGGTTTCATTTTCATCACTACAAACTGAAACCGTGTTGTAGGTGGCTGCTTGCAACAGAGTCCAGACTTGGCTCTGTATATTGGCTCTGAGACTGCAGCCGGGTTCATCCTTTCCCAGGGAAGGTTCTGGAGTGTGAATTATGCCCTTCCAACGTGGGTGGCAACTGCATCGTGTTGTGTTTATGCTGTTGTTGATGGGTTTGTATCCCAAAGCAAGCAACACCTGTGTTTAGGTGCAATAGGATAGAACTTGGTATATACAATCTCATCCTTCTCATGCAACTATTGTCCAGACTGTTGTGGTCTTTTTCTTTGTGACTTGAAGTCTACGTCTGGTGGAATATTTTTCCTAGTGAAAATTTCTAATGTGATTCCCCCCCCCCCCCC
>Ga0065711_1032529_pt1 | contig 27157 bp, 12 predicted proteins | sample Hoacrofraction12_FD_59098 | JGI IMG/M metagenome (GOLD analysis project Ga0065711, IMG submission 59098) | Hoatzin crop microbial communities from Cojedes, Venezuela - Epithelial fraction 12 v2 (version 2) | ecosystem: Host-associated > Birds > Digestive system > Esophagus > Crop | place... | reverse complement strand
GGGTCTTGAATATCTCCAGAGAAGGAGACTCCACAACCTCCCTGGGCAGCCTGTTCCAGTGCTCCATCACCCTCAGAGGGAAGAAGTTCTTCCTCATATTCAGACGGAACTTCCTCTGCTTCAGTTTGTGCCCATTGCCCCTTGTCCTGTCGCTGGGCACCAATGAAAAGAGCTTGGCCCCATCCTCCTGACACCCACCCTTGAGACATTTATAAGCATTTCTAAGGTCCCCTCTCAGCCTTCTCTTCTTCAGGCTGAACAAGCCCAGCTCCCTCAGCCTTTCCTCATAGGAGAGATGCTCCAGTCCCCTCATCTGATCATTCTACTGCAGGTAATATGAGGTGGGAAGAAGTTGCACCCTCAGCAGGCCTGTACGCCCGTTCCAGAATCAGGGAGTGAACTGGGCCCTCGATCTGGCAGACTATGGCAGTGAAACACGTACTGCAAAGACAAATGTGCAATCTGAGAGGCTGTGGGCAGCTGCTTTAGTGGAGCAAAAATAGCTGCCTGCATAGACAAATCCATCAGCACAAACACCGCTGTATGCCTGTGGGACAGAGGTAAGTCCACATTAAAAGTTGAAATAATTTGCCATAGCCGCTGAGGAGCTGGTAAGGTTTCTGATAGTCCCTGCAGCCTCTGTGTCAGTTTCTTGACCCAGGCAAAAACATCACAAGCCTGAACACAACTCTCAGCATCAACAAGAACTGTAGGCTGACAGTAGCTCTGCATCACTTGATGCAAAGTCTTCCAACAATCACCATGCCCTGCTGTCAGCACATCATGACAGCACTGAAGGACCTGCACGCACAGCACACTGCTGGAGATGTACAGCCACTGATCATGACTCAAACAACCATCCTTCCTCCTGTAGATTCTACGAATTATCCCCTAATCAAAACTGTGCAGCCAGAGGATCACCAGTGGTCAACCCACGCGTAGAAATTAAAGAGGCTTCAGCTGGCACAGGCATAACAAAATTTTGTGTAGAGGAAAGTTATGGGGGGCAGATCAACCTCAGTAGCTGCCACTGGAGCTTTCTGGTGTGACAGGGCATGATGCCATTCTGTTTTCCTGGCCTGCAGATGTTTGAAAATGAGAGAAAAGTTGCCAAGTAGGCCAGTGGTGGGGGGGGGAGAGGCACTTCAGGTTCTGAAAATATTTGAGAATTCAGCGGTCAGTCAGAACCCAAGTGGGCCAGGCAGGACCCACCAGAAAATGCTCCACTCAGCAAATCCCTCGTGGGTGGTCATCTGCTCTCAATACAAGCACAAGAATGAAGAAGAACTCACCTTTCCTCATGCCTCACCATGATGTTTGCTTTATTGAAGTTTGGGTCTCATTCGGTGTCTGACCCAGTAACGGTGCCAGCTGCTGTGAACACTGCAACTTGATCTGCTGCATCCTTTCCATACACCATAGCAGAGCTTTAACAGCATCCTCTGCAGACGCATCCACAGGGCCTTGAGGACAAGGCATCTTAACCCAGTACTCCCATCAGGGATGGTCTATTCATTAAAGTTGTCAAGGCCTGTTCAAGATGAGACGCGAAGAATGTGAGTGCTCAATAGGTAATAGCTCAAAGAGGCTGAGCTCTGCCTACTTGCCAGTTTTGTTAGTTCTCCTGACAACAGCAACAGCAGCAATGGATACCAAAGACATACTATTTACAGAGCATCATCTCGTTTGAAGGGACACAAACATAACCCTGACAGCGGATCTCCTAAGATATGTCTCTAAAACACATGGGTTGAACAATCTTCAGAAATGAATCACAACAAGCTCATGTCCTTACAGATACTGGCAAAAGGCAAAAGGAAGGTTTCCTAATTTTCTAGGAAAATATTCTGAATTAATTACTAAGAACAGTTAGTTGTCAGAGTGCTTAGTACTTTAAATCTGTGCTGCTTTTACTGGATTCACTTTTAAGTGAGGCCTTTGGGTAGCATAAGCTGCATAGCTCTACTAAAATCTATGAAATTGCAATGCTTTTCATGAACTGAGAGTTTGATAACTGTAAGCTATAAAATAAATGTATGTTCTCTAACAGAACTGGCTTCACTCTTAGATTCCAGTTTCTGCAGTGAAAATAGTTCCTATTATGAATTCAAGTTTAACTCACAGCATATATTTTATACTGTTCACTTAAATTTGTGGTTCCAATTAAATGTGTCTTCTGGGAAGGTCATTTGATGGTAAACCTGTGCCCAGTTTCACCTGTATCCATAAACCAATGCTAAAACAATCCACAATACAGTTTTTTCTACCAGAAACAATGGGCATTTCGTATCCTTGTATCGTCTAACAGTTCTCATGGTAACCTTGAAGTGTGTGATGGAATGGAAAACACACAAGTATGTTCCTAAATTCAAGGAAGCTGACTTCATCCCATTTTTAACAAAACTGACCTTTGGGACTTTAGAAGAAGAAATTCTGCTACGTGAGACACTGATCTAGTATCTGTTGAAGTAAAAGAAGAGACTCCCATTGAATATGACTCCCATTACTGTAGGATTTGGGCCATTCCTTAAAGTCTGAAGCACTTACCTTTCAAAATAAGGAGTACACATATTTAAATAAGTAGTCTATGCAAGTTTTGGTAAAAAAACAGTAAGTCATTTCTCTAGAATGAGTCAGTCAATGTATCAGGGTTGCCAGTTCTGCTTATCACAAAAGTTCTTTAGCTACACAGTCCAGATAAGTATGTAATTATGGAATTGATATGCATTGGATAACGGAAGGTGGAAATCAATGGAAGTGTTTCACTGCCTGCCCCACCAAACTGATACTGCTGCTCATTCCATTTCCTGCTCCCCAGCTTAGTGCCATTACAGGCTGTAATCGCCATAATCACTAAGAAGAAATGCCTTTTTTTCCTTCTTATGTTGATTGCCAGTGCATTCTCACGAGGATCTTCTAGGCAATGTAATTTGTCATCTTATTTCAGTCCTTCTGAAAGAGAAGGGGAACAGGCAAGTCCTTTAGTAACTTTAGCCTGTATCTTTTCCTGTCTATATCCTTGTGCTACTACTTGAAGTCTTGAGTAACTACCCTTTATCTACCATGCTAAGGAGCTGCGCATATAAGCCATTTAAATATGTAATGATTGGTAGACTGGGAATCTTTTGTTACTGGAAGGAACAAAGGGAACACGTTGCCCCTTTAATGGCTGCATTCCCAGCTAAGTGCAATCACAAAACAGTTCAGCCTTCCACTGACATCAGTAGTGGACAAATCTGTCTGGATTCAGGATCAGAAGCTAATGTGGTTATTTTTCTTAAAACTCAGGCCATGCTAAATTCCCTCCCTAAGTTAAGAGTTCTGTATGGAATTTTTGGTATTTTGGAACTTTTTACTATGGAATGGTGTACAGCACAAACCCAAATATGAATCCTTTGATGGTAGTCAGAGCATTGGCTGCATCATTCTAGGAAGATAACAAATGTTCTGAAAGCAATGGAGGAGAGCAAGTGTTAGGTTAAAGTTATAATACATGGAAGTCAGCAGAGGATAGGTGGTGTGCTCAAGCTGTTAAAGCCCTAGGAGGTCAGACATGTTCCTAACTATTGCAAAAACTTAGGAAAGACTTTATCACACTTTAAATAATATTTAAAACATTCTGTACCTATTCAAGGACAAACAGTCCCCATTCACACCTTTTTTTGGAGAAGGTTTCTCCAAAAAGACATATATCTTCTTTCTTTTTCTCCAGTGTTTCTTGCACAAAGCAGTGAAAAGGATTGCAATGTGATGGGCATGAAGTTAAAAATCAGATGTATTTAGATCTGTGGCAAAGGAGCTGAACATCTCTTCTGACATATTTCTTGCCTCCAAGACGATTTTAAGAGGTGAGTTCTTCAAGGGAGTCTGAGAGTCTTTGGTACTCATCTCCATTTCAACTTATAATAGGTAACTAAAGCCTATAAGGACTTCTGAAAATTTACACTCTTAATTTTTAATACAGATTTGTTTTCAATGAGCGTAAGTATGGACTTGTTTTATTCTTTACTGAGTTCAATTCCAAATCTCCCTAGAGAGCTTAAAGAAATAATTTAAAGTAGAAAAAACAATATGAAAAAAGTAAGTCCACGTTAAATTTTTACATATAGGAAAGTTCAAGCCTAAAACTGGTACTCCTAAAATACTCATGCTGATTATAAGAATGATAATAGGGACAACTGCTAATAATTTAGTAACACCCAGGATAATCTTCAGCCACTCCTAACCACAGTAGAAATTGTTTACTTGTCCACAGAAGAACTACTTTTCTCAAGATTTAGAGAGCCAAAATAGAATTTAAAAGAAATAGATCTGAAATTACCTAATAACCAATCATTTAATTTCTATTTTAGACAAAAAATTACACCCTGTAACCTTCGTAAATTCAATAGCTATTTATTTTCTTTGTCATGGGTCCATTCAAAGACATCAGTGAAAACATCCCTGATCTTTGGTATGAACCAGATTTTTGTAACCTGTACAGATGAAGTTCAGCAGAAACTGGAGGAGAATAAAGCATAGGGAAGTGGAGATGTCTGCTCCATTTACCCATTCCATTAACAAGCAAAACACTACTCATTGTGAATGAACTTCACATTTGCCACTGTTCCTTTGGATGCCTAAGATCTCTGATGTTATTCAGCTGGACACGGAGATTTACACTAAGCTTAAACAAAGTCTTTTCCTTTCCAAAATTAGCTCGCGAGTCAGCCTTCTCTCTTCCATTCACTCACCCTAAGATTGTTTATGGTTTTTTGTCTGTTCCGTGTTTATCTGTGTTTTCTTTTTCTTTCTTTCTACCTTTATCTCTACAAACTTTTGACTTTGAGACTTCTTAATCTCCGACTTTTATTTATACAAACCCATTGAACATTACCTAAACTGGCAATGTTGCCTTTAAAGGAGAATAAACTAAAGTCTAAATAAATTAAATGTTACAGAGTATAGATCTGATAAATAAACTTAGGATTTACTAATTCTTTTCTTCATTGTATACTTATAATGCAATGGAAAAAAATTTGTATTGCTGCACGTTGATGTGTTCTTTACACCCCCAAAGTCTTAATTACGTAATGTTATACATTTTAATTAATAGTTGCTGTGGTAAACTTATAAAATGAAATCCAAATATCTGTTTTCACATCCATCCCTCTTATTATCGAACAAAGCAGGAGCTATAAAAAGGAGATTTCAGGTCTCATGCTATTTTGCTTCATGGTAAACCAGAGATTTACTCCATCTAGTTAGAGAATAAAATGTCTTAAGTTTTGTAACTTTATTTAGCCACATGTCACAGTTTAAAGTAGGGTGTTGGTAAACTGAGTGACAGATGCTCTCTGTTAACCCCCACCTTTCCACCAGAGGAAGGGAAAAGGAGGAAAAGGGAGAGACACTTACAAATTGACTTACAAGTTTTACTAATAATGCTAATAATACTAATAATATTAATAATAAAAGAAATAATGCAAAATATAGAAAACCGACACTGAGTTTCCCGTAGTTGGGTGCTGGGCGCTGGCGTCCCACCAGCATCTGCCAGGCAGCACCAGGTAGTCCCAGACTGGCCTCGGCAGTGGGCAGGAACTGGACTCAGGAATGCACGGATCAGAATCTGAATCAGGACCGCAGGCAGGACAAAAATCAAGGTCCTCTTCAGAAGGTGGCCATGGATGAAGAGAGCGAGACCCTTGTGATCCCTCAGCTTTAAACTGAGTGTGACGTGCATGGCATGGAATACCTCGCTGGTCAGTATCGGGTCACCTGTCCTGTCCACCCCTCCCTGCAAGTGTGACCCCTTTCCGACTCCTCACTTGGGAGACCTAAGAGATCTGCCAGTGACCTTGGCTGCTATGGTGACAATTATAAACAGGGGCCTTTTTCTGCATTCCTTTCTACCATTAGCTCAATGTAACTGTAAACATTAGGTGTTACCAGCTTTGGAGTGGACACTGTCTGTAAAATATACAGCCAGCTTCAGAGAAATGCAGTTACTGAGAAGAACTTAGCTGAAAGGAGGATTCACTAAAAGAGAATCTGTTCTGTTTTAACCACAACCAGGACACCACATCATGAGAATTTGCTCCTACTGGGTTTCTTCATCTTGCCCAACTAGTAATAGCCATGTAACATGTCATGATTTTTTTTTTTAAATGTTGAAATATTTCCGTACACACAGTTAGAATTGCTCTATAAAATGCTGAAACAACCAAACGAACAGCCTGTTATGTTCTTTTGTTGCTCACCCTACTAGTAATACATCATTTGAACATTAACATTATTAAGTTGACCCTAATTTTTTGCAATTACTGATTTAGACTTGAAACTGGCAAAGCTGGAAATCCTGTTTAGGAGGTTGAGCTAGAGTCATTACAGAGTCTCTTCTTCTGTTGCTGTATAGGAATTTCATCAAAGTGTTATTGGGTTTCGTGTATTTCAATTTCCCTGGAAGAAAAAACTCCTAAAGCTTCATTTTTGCTTCGGCTATAAAGGACATGATTGAGTTTGTTTGTTTGTATTTTGTTAGCAATAGTTTTTCTCCTGCTTTTCTTCTAATAACAGTGGGAATTTGTGTTTGTTATCTCCTTCATCATAGGTATTCATAATGCTTCATTGCTCTTCGGCATGGTTTATGACAGTGAAGCTAATGGCACACATTTAATGGACTGCAGTCACAATTGTTCTACAGTTTATAAGAACATGCATACTAGTGATGTATGTAAAACATTACTTTTTCAAATTGGTAGCATTTGGTAGAATTTATATCTTGTTTAGCCTGCCATAACAAAATACTATGCTAAATAAAAAGCAGTAATGAACCAAGTCCTACATCTCTGTGTGGATGTAGTTTTGCAAAACACACACTCTCACTCTCTCTCTCTCACATGCACACACAGAGCAAGTCCTTTTAAAAACAGATTTGTTTCATTTTACCAGTATTTACCTCAGTGGATTCCCAAGATATTGTACATTTTAGGTACTTCTCATATTGGTATAAAGCATACTTATTTGGAGCAGAATTTTAAGCAAGTAGCAAAATTTTAATGACAAGGTATTTGGGCCAATCCTACTACAGTGAGTACAATTTTTGGATGTGACAGAAGATAAAGCAGGATGCTGCCATGTGAGAAAACCCTTATCCTGTTTTCACCTGAAATTTTCCTGGCCAATTACCTCTGTGCAAAGCATGCTGCTTTTCTGAAGGTGCTACTTTTCACTGATGTAAGGAAAGAAATGTTTAACGGTAAGTTAGTACTCATCTAACTTGGCTCCTGCCAGATGGTCTGTAGCTTCTGAGTGGGTCAAGTTAGAGCTTTGCTGGCAAGTCATTAGTATGACTCAAGTCGCACTAAACTTGGGTCAACAGATATCAATAAGAAATAAATATTTTTCTTTAAAGTCCTTCAGTATAAATGAGAAGGTAGTTGGTTTTAATATTTATGGATGATCCCACAAGAATAAATTGAGGAGAGAGCAAAGGGGGGAAAAAAGGATGAGATTTTAAGGGGTCACCCCTCAGAGGAAGCTGTATAATGCTTCTGGTAGAGTTCCCTGTTGGCCTCAGTTCTGGAAACTAGAGAGTGAAATCCCGGTTTCCCAACTTTGTAGGCAAAATTTGTGCTGATTTCCTCTGGAGTAAAGTGCGATCTTTCTTTCCCTCCATCCCCCTACCCTCAAGTTAAGGACTTAAGGACAAACATAAATCACTGCTCTTATTTATGCAGATCCCAGTTAGGATTATTCCCCCGAAGTCCTGTGACAATGGGAGTGCTGTGAGAGAAGAGCCAATTCCCACTGGTGTTTTCGTATTTACCCAGTAAACCCTCCTGCGCTCTGTCCTTGTATATACTGTGAAGTCAGGCATTTGTCTTTTCCACAGGACACTTGCCTTGCTGGTGGTTAAGGACATTACAAAGCACATGGCGTTTCAAGCTGTGCTATTTCTGCTTCCCTCTGGGAGCCGTTTTTCTGTAGATAATCTGCTTTTTATACCTCACATGATATTGTAGCAAAGTTTACATGTGTCACACTACTCGGAACATTATCCTTAAATAGATACAAGATGCATTTCTGTAGAGAAGCTCGTGAAAGCACCCATATTGTAAACAAAATAGTACCAAATTCTTCCTCTGGAAGAAAAAAATCTCTGCAAACTTATTAAAAAAATAGGAGTGGTAGTACTGTTGAGTAGGTCAGATTTGCAGGTTATTAACCTCAAGAGTGCTTTATTAAACAAGCAAATATTTAGTAATTTTAATAGCTAGATTAATTCTTGAGTAGGTCAAAATTAGGACCTCTGTAAAGAGACTTTGTGGAAGATGTTTTTAAGATCGTATTGCAAGGATTGTGAATAAACATATTATTGTGATACTTCAGCCCTCCACACCTGGACTTGAGAATTTACACCAAAGAAAAAAGCAACAAGACAGAATCCTATTCTGCAATGAGAATACAGTGCTTTTAGTACTTGTGAGCCTGAAATTAGAGTACTAGATCTTTATTATAAAATGTAAGCAATTTCATATGCTTATACTAACAATTTATTTTCAATTAGTTATTTGTATAAATGCTAATAAATTTGGTTATTATTATTTACACAAAGTGACTCATCACACCAGAGAAACTGAAAAACACATGTTTTATCTGATCAGTTGTTACTAACCAACACCTAAATGTTGAATACTGTGGACTGAATATCACTAGCAATCTTTTCACCAAAATCAAATGGAGACAAATAGACAAAAATAGGAAAAAATGTGTAGGGCAAATTCTCATAACAAACACAAGGATGCTTCGAGTTGCCATTAGCATGCAGTAAGTAAAACCAGCAGACAGGTTTGTTGGCTAGATTATTTACTCCATTCTACTCACAGTACATTTTGCTTCAGACTTCAACAGAAACATATGAAGACCTGCTCAACCGCCAGAAGTTTGAGGCATCTTTAGAGAAACATTACACTAACATTTGATTTTGTGCAGAAATTAACTCTTTTTCAAAGAAAACTCCAAAATTGTGACCTCTGTTATCTTGCCTCTACAGGCTTAACATGAAGTGAAAGGGGAAAAGGACTGTATGGGATGTAGAAAGGTCAGGAAAACTAGAAGATTTTGTATAGATTTACTTTTTTAAAGCAGTAATCACTCTGCTATGTACACTTGAAAATTTCTCTGTTAGCATGTGTCTATAGTTTTTTTGCTCAGCATTACAGTAACACTTGTATCGCCTTGATGCCTTCATTCTGAGAGCTATGAGTCATAGGGCATAATTCTTTGTGAAACATCCTCCAATACTTTGTAGTCATAGCCTGTAAACCTTTGCACATTAAATATCAAAAATCATATCAACTTGCCTGTATTTAACTACCCAGTCTTGTCCCCATGACTTTTCTGAAAGTATTGATAAAATGAAGCTTTATCTACAGCTGAATCATGTCCATTCCCTGTAATATCTTGGATTAGGTATCTTGTCCTTCAGCATGATAGATGGTTGCCTGTAGGTTGGAACATACACTGTTTTTTTGCAACAAAAGTGTTCTTCGCTGTACAAAGCTGACGGCCTGTATACTAAAGATAACCAAGTCAAAGTTTATACAGAAAATTTTTACAGTTAGTTAGGCTACAAACAGATTATTTAGCATCCTTTCTTTTTTTTTTTTTTTTAAACCATTAGTAGACAGTTATACCAAATATTAAAATAATGCATTGAGGAGCTTGTCCACCTGAAAGGAACAAAACTCAGCAAGACAAGCCCTCCTAATTAGTTGCTCAAATAGCTACTGTCTATTCATGGATTAATCTCAATCAGTGCCAGCAGAAAACAGAAATATTTTAATTTATTTTGAAGCTGTTGAACCAAGAAGATATGAGCTGCGGGGCTGTTCTTGCAAATTGCTGAGCACCTCTGGGAGACATGCTGCGTTTCAAACTTTCAGCGTACCACTGGGAACTGAGAATGTTGAACAGAGGAGAAAAATAATGCAAAATAGTCTCTGCAAATATTTGCCCACATGTTAAATAAAATCAGTTTTTCTTTGTTTGCACCTTATTTTGTATTCAAGCTTGACAAGTATTGGCAGTATATTGGCAAAAATGAATGATAGTATTTATGCTTGCAATACTAACATGATCATTCAGCCAGTGAGGAAACAGAAAAAACGTCATGATACATCTAAATGCCTAGATCCATTGGCATAGATGATTTGCTATCAGTGCCACTGGTAAGAGTTCAAACTCTGTGCTGTATGCTTGGTAGAGACAGACCTGTAGGATTTTGGTTTTGCTTTGTGTTAAATGTTGCTTAATGAAATTCATAGAAGATATGATCATACAAGGGTGGTAATGCAAAGACAATAATCAGTCCTTATTTATTTATCAGTGTGATTCAGTAGGCAAAGCATTAGACCTGGAAAACCAGATGCTTTGATTGCTGTCACATCACTGTTTTGTATTTTGCTTCAAATTCCTGATCCAAAAAGTTTGCACATTTCCTGTTTTTCAATACAGCTCTTTGGAGTCTAGGAGTATCTACCTATACACAAAAGAAGAAAATACTCTGATTCTAGATTTCAGTCTTCTGCAGCTTCCACTTGTTTGGTCAGGTCCACACCAGTCTTTCAGAGTATGCCTCAGGGTTATATAACAGGAAGAATAAACAACAAATTGTAGACTATTAAAAATAAAAAAGCCACTAACAGCCCAATAGGGAAATATATGATGTAAAACCATATGAATTTTGCATTCTAATTTACTAAGACTACAATAAATAAAATAAAATAAATAATTTTCCATTTTAAATTCCTAATGTGTTTCTAAATATCTGTTCTTTTATCTGTTAGAGAAAAAACAGAAGAATCACTAATTTGCATTCTTTCTACGGCCACAAACCATAAATCCAGGCTGTTACCCAACTTTAGAGTTATTCTCCCTTTGCATTTACTGGTTTTACACCATTATAATTCCATTTACTGCAGTGATGTTGCTCTTGATTTACCTTGGCAGAAGTAAATTGCAATTAAAAAGCTTTTTTTGTTTTTCCCCTTTTCTTTTTCCTCCTTTATTCAAACAAATGGCTAGTTAAGACAGCTGTACTGAATTACACGTCTGGCATATTTCACCTCTCCCTCAAATGCAGATAGGACTGTGGGCTTGGCTTTTACCAAGTGATCCCAATTCAATTAGAAATGAAACTCAACATGCTACATGGCAAAGTGAATGAGTATTCTTCTAAGGAATGTAAAAGCAGACCTGCAAAACTAACATTAAAATCCTTACTTGGCTGAGATGAAGGGCTCACATTCTGGTCACTGCATGAGCATCTTGCACTTGTCTTCCTCCTCCTTCTTTCCTCTTTCCCTATTTGGCCTGTCTGTAGCTTGGGACAGCTTTTATTTTCACAAGACCTGATAGGGCAGGAGAACTCTCACCCAGGCTGAAAACTATAAACACCATTTCATCTGAACATAGCCTATTGGAATGATCCCTAACTAGTGCTACTGCATCCCCTACAAGCACCTTTGCAAAACTGTGATCCAAAAAATCACAGCCTAACTGCAATATTTCCACAGACACCCTTCCCTTCATGCTGGTGTGCTCCTGCCCCAGCCTACGACATACCCTCGTCACCTGCCAGCATTTCCAAATCTTCACCACAGTCTTCACAGGTCCAGGTCTCCTCACCAGCCAGCAGTCAAATCCTCCCTGGATGCCATTCATCCAAGTCAATGTTACAAATGCTACCTTACTCTAATGGAAAATTGCCTATGAAGCACGTACATATTTGGTCTTCCGCCTTTTTCTCCTGAAAAGTGAGAAGAGGGTGTTTGAGAAGATAAGAATTTCTTTGATAACACTTGGGCAACATTTTCTGATCTCATTTGCTAAGACTGAAGGTGTCTGCTCACTGAGTCACCATACACTCATTGTCTGCCAAGGTTTAATAAGGAACTATTAACAACCACATGGCAGATTTTGTTTTGAGGTTACCAAATAAAAAATTACCTAAGTAGGTGGAGGACATATAAACTATAACTTTACTTCATCTTTAGGACGTACATGAAGCCTTAAATCACTTTTCAAAGCCTATCTCAGTTGAGTTGATGTTGCTGTTAGAGACTCCAAATGGAAAACAAAAAATGCAATGGTGGACCGACGTTTATCCTAAACCTTTAGGATGACTTCCTCTGGTGGTGAAACTTAAGGAAATTCTACGTAAGATAACAGGAAAAAAAAAGGCATTTCTGTGCTCCTGCCCTGTGTGTTCAACTCTATACCCAAAGTGTTAAGTGGTTTCTGAATAACACTCTGAAGGAGAAGTGAGTCTAAATTTGTTGGCTTTAAGCTGAGTCCATGAGTGTGAAAAGTATTTTCTTCTTTCATGTACTAGAACAAGATTCTGTGATCTGTCAACTTGCAAAGAGAAACACCCGGTTCTTGCTGGCTTCCTTTAGACTATTACATCATTTATGGAATACACGACAAACTTGTGCCTTCCAAGTTGCAGTTAAGAGCTTTTATTTGCATTGTGCTAACACTGAGGAGTCCAATGACAGGTCTAGATGCTACTTCTCTGTATCCTGTAGAGATGACAACAAAAAAGGTGGGCCTATTACATAAGAGTTGACTCAGAATCTGCTTTTGCACCTTCCCATTTGCCTTGATGTAAGCTGGATTGGCAAGACTGAAATTAATACAGTTATTCTGTTTTAGCATGAAAATAAGAAAGTGTAAACTTGAAAAGCAAGGTGATGAAAGACAGGGTGAGCATGTCTTTTTCCACTTAGCTTACCACTACCCTCCCATGTACTGGCCGTGATGAACTACACATGATCTGTAACCTTCCAACTTGTCACAAACATTTAATGGGCAGAATTTAAGAGTGATTATCCAGGTTAGCACTTGGGAAACATAGCCTGAAGGTAAAAATTAGGAAGAACTTCCTGAAGTTCACCACAAAACTCTGTAGAGAGTACAATGCACAAGTGGGAAAACCTACCAAGCAAATTTAAGTGTTATTTTTCAAGTTCATTAATAAATGTAGAGAATTTTAAAAAGGGAATTATGCTTCCTGAAGTCCTGAGGGATTTTACTACCAACTGTCTGAAAATTATCATTTTTATAGATAAGCCAATTAAAGGGAAATAAGATTTTTGCATCATACTGTGAGTAATAAACAGGGAATTTAAAAGAATCTGTTTCTGCTTAATAATTTAATAACATTTTGTGTTTTGTAGTCTCACAATGGGCAGTTGAAGAGCAAAACCTTTTCTGTAATTTCAGTTAGAAGTGAGTGATTTATTGATTTGGGACATGTGAGGATGGGATTCTTTATTGTTGTATGTAGTTTTCCAAAAGCAATTAATTCGAAGAGGAGCAGGCTCTGAAATGGTGATTCATAGTCCTGCACAAAGGCGATAAGGAGGGAGCCCAAATGTAGTCCTTCAGTTCTTGCCCCAATCCCACTGACTCTGAATAGTGCAAAAGCTCTTATTTCTCTCGGTGGGCTTTGGATATGCCTGTCAACTGCACCTCTCTTGCTCAGACTAGAAGTGGCGACATGATAAAGGTGACACCTGACATCTTTGTTGTCGGAGAGGGAGAATTCTGAGTAACCTTGTTAGTCCAAAAGAAGTTGTATTTGGATCTTCAGGAAGTTTCATACTAGAAGTGTTCAGCCAGCCTCCATTCCTTCAATTAAGCTCAGATTGTGAAACTAGAATACTTTGCTGTGCAAAAGCACATAATTCAGCTTTACAGTGAAGCACTCAAGGAAAACATACTGCTAAGAACAGAGAGGGAGTAAAAAAAGTGAAGACACACAGACAGAGACAGAGGTACTGTGTGGATCATTTAGTATGCACGGAGACATATATCAGCCCCTGCAGACATCCCTGGGTACCCAGAGAGGCTTTATCTGAGCCCACCTAGGTTAGCTTTTAAAGATGCACAAGATAAAAGAGTTTTTTGTAAGTCTTTGTTTATTATTGTAACAAGTCAAAATGCTTTTTTTGAAGTTATTTTTTTCTTTTTCATCTAAAAGAGTTTTTGAATAAAAAGAATCTTTCAATGAATTGTTTTTGTTGGTCCCTTCAAAAAAATCCCAACAATTAACAGATTTTATTCATAATTTTATTCACATTTTTGTTAAATAACTGATCCCACAGTCAGTTAAAAAAGAAAATATCCTACAGAAAACCAGTCTCTCTTTTTCAATAAATTGTGCAGGGAAGGTGTGAACAGGTAAACTACAGACACATTAAGCTCTTTAAAACAGGTTGCAGATTGTCTGCTTGTTGTCCTACTGCCACAGCATGGTACCAATTCAAGGCTTCATAGGAGCATAAGCCAATTTATTTGGTCCTCAATCTTGGAATGACAGCAGAGCAGGATCTGGGGAAAGGAAGCTGGAAGAAGAAAGAGCATGTCCCTCTGTTCCTTCTCTTTCCTCTACGTCTCCTGCCTTTTCAACTGATCTGATTATTCTGCTCTGCAACAAGCATGTCAGCGTTGTTTCTTCTACAGAAAAGAGAAAAAGGCAAGCCTGGGTTAAAAAAATGGGAAAACCTCAGGAGAAAGAAAAAGAAGAAAAAGGAGTGCGGGTCTAATGAGCCTATGCAAACTTCTAGGGAATCTTTCTTAACTCCCCTAGATAATACCAGTAATCTTCTTTTGTGAAGGTGGAAGTAGAAAGCTGTTCTCTGTTTTCATCTGTTCAAGCAAGAGAGAGTGATGAGCCAACGGGACAACATGTTCTGCTCAAACAATTACACTTTTCTCTTAGATGCAAGCAAAATATGCAGCTGCGATTACATAGGTGTTCTGGGAAGTCTTAGAGCATAAACCGATGCTTAGTTTGTTAAGGCAAAAAGGTTGGCCCTCAGTAAGCAACTGTGAACTCTGCTGGGCAGACTGGGGCAGAAAACATATTGAGGACCACAAAAGCTAAGCAGCTTCAAATATTTTCCCCCCAGCCTTGTGGATGGGAGAAGAGATTTTGTTTTGGCATCTGACCCAGGGGCCTGAGTAACATGATCATATATTGGTGCTTCTTCTTCTTCTTCTTGCTATTATTATTAGAAGAAGGGGTAAAGGTTTTGAACTAAAAGAAGGTAGATTTAGACTGAATATAAGGAAGAAATTTTTTATGATGAGGATGGTGAAACACTGGAAAAGGTTGCCCCAGAGAGGTGGTAGATTCTTCATCCTTGGAAACATTCAAGGTCAGGTTGGACGGGGCTCTGAGCAACCTGATCTAGTTGAAAAGGTCCCTACTCGTTGCAGGGGGGATTGGACTAGATGACCTCTAAAGGTCCCTTCCAACCCAAACCATTCTATGATTCTATGATTCTGCTTATCAGCTAATACAGTGCAGCACGATATACTTCTTGCTTTCTTTCTGTTCTACGTGCAGTGGAGAAACACAGACTGTAATACACACCTGCAGGAAAGGAACACAATTAAGAATACTTCTGCTATGCACTACTCCTTGGTACAAAGAAGAATTGTGAAAACCCCTGGCATCGCTATATATCATCTGTATACAGCTATCTGAGAATTCTGCACAGATTTTTTTGTCACAATCTACAATTGTACTGCTCACAAATGTGAAAGGGTTGATACTTATATCTGTGTGTGTGCGCACGCACATGTGTGAGTGTGTGTGCAGGTGTTTATGTGCCTGTGCATTCCTCTGACTCCATATTTGAATTTAGTTTGGTGTTCATTATTTCTTCCTGTGTCAGACCTGCACTGTCTGTGTGCAAGGAAGCAATCATAATAATGACTGACCTGTCAGTCATGCTTGAACTGCTCCTGAAAAAAGGCTGGACTAAAGGAATAGAATGTGAAGCTGTTAACCTATAACAGCCAAAACTGTATATAGAAAGACTTAAGCTGGCTTGAGACAGCAATAAACCTAAAAGAAGATGTGGAAAAAATGCAAGTTGGTATGCAGGCATTAAACCTGAAGGCAATAGTACATCACGAGATCTTTTCACAACTTTAATGAACCTAAAAGTGAGACTGCTTTTTTACCAGCTGAGGATCCTTTCAAGAAAGACAAAGTGCAGTTGTGTGCAGAATGTGGCCCTCTCATATTATGCCCCGGAATGAGGAAGGTAGACCTAAGAGTGCCATGTAAAATTGGCTTTGGCTCTTTTTTTCCTTTTAGTGTTAGTTTGTGACTTCAAATATTACTCATGAAGGCAAATTTTTAGCTTTTAAAATTTTGCTGTCAGGAAGTGGAGTGAGGTCGGGGATGATGGTGATGGTTTCTGCACCATCTAATACCTTTATACCATTTCCAGTGTTATCAATCACAGACTGAATGTAAATACTGATGGTACACAGCATTACACTGAAGCTCATATTTTTCTTTTTAAACCATTATGCTGGTTTTTATATGCTGTTTCTTTCCCATTGTTTTTTTCAGGGACAGCTACATTCAGAGTAATGGAGCACTGGCTATTAAATGAGTGTGCCTGTAGTCCAATGAACTCAGTATGCTGCTCGTCTTGTTACTATGCTTAATCTAAATAACCTTTTTTATGCTCTGCTGGAATGGCATTTTCAAAGGCTATATAGTAGTAAATGAGTGTGCATGTCAGTGAGGATTTGCTAGACAAATCAAATCTTCCTGACAAGTACATTTATTCATTACTATTTACTACACACTCCAGTTTGAAGGACAATTTTTGTGATCGGATCATTAACATTTACTGTCATTTTGGAAACATTTTCCAAGTTTTCTCTTTACCTCCTTTCTTGCCTGTTGTGTACTTATCAGCCTCTGCCTAACAGAAGTTAGCTTACAAAGACTGTATCACCAATACGTTAAACAGATCTTTTTTTCCCCCTGTCAGGCTGGTTTATGGCACGAAAGGCGTTTAAGTATTAAAGTAAATGTTAAATACAAGGTTTCTAGGTGCAACATTAAGAATCTACTACATTTACAGCTTTGATAAACAGTAGAGAATATTTTCTTGTAAGATCATCAGTTCTTGACAGACATATTTACGTATTATTTTTTTTCAGGCCAGATCTTCAGTAGATATAAATTGATACATTGATCCCAAACTGAAGGCTTGCCTCTGACATTGAAAAATACCATGCAATTATGTAAAGCTTCAACATAATTTGCTGTTTTAATTTTTTTTATTGCGACTTCATTGGAATAAAATCAATTTCAGTAAACTTTTATTTAGCAAAAAGTAAATGAGGAAAATAAGGAGTTTTCGTATTTGGAAGGATTTGCCCTTTATCTCATCAAGAGTAACATGGCAAAAGTGCTCATAAAATTGCTGATGTGGGCAAGTGCTGAGGAATGTGGGAAGCAGAGTCTGGGAAAAAAAGCACTGTGCTCAGGCAGATAGGACATCAAAAAAGAAGCACCAAGATCACCCCTGTGAAGAACCTAGCTTTCTTCAGCAGTGAGGTACGGCATAATTGTCCTGAGTTCGGTCAGGATAAGGTTAATTTTCACCAGAAGCCAGGAGGGGACACAGATGGGCTGGCTAACCCAAACTGGCCAAACAAACGGGTATTTGATAACACCTGACATCATGCTCTGTCTGCGTGGGGGCCAGGGGAAGTCAATCTCGGCTCAGGAGCTCTTGGGGCATCAGGAGGTGAGAGTTGCTCCATGCATTCCGCTGTTTGTTTTGTATATTCTTCTTATCAGTGTTATTGTTGTTGCTGTTTGCTTCCTTTGCTGTTCTGTTAAACTGCCCTTATCCTAACCCAGAAGTTTTGCCTTATTCTTTCCTTTCTTCTCCCCACCCCATCAGGAGGGAGGGGTGATAGGCTGACTGTGTAGTCCTTTGTTGCTGGTCGGGGCCAAACCACAAGAAGAAGAGAATTACATCTCTAGATGTTTGTGTAAGTTTATTAATCCAGAAAAATAGCCTGTCTCTAGGGTATTTCCAAGACAAAATCTTCATACAAAAAAGCTCATAGTTTATTTCCAAGCTAAAACCTTCCCTATCGCAAAGCTCACAAAAATACAGAAGTAGTCAAAAATCCTCCCATAGTCAAAATTGTATCAGAAGTTTTCTTTCAGTTTGGAGTATGGCACCTAGCATGCTACTGAAAGATCAAGGTACCTACTTAAAGGCAGTGACACTACTTTCAAGTGACAAAAACAGGGAAAGAATACCTCAATTTCTTCTAAAATAAGTGGTGGGTCACTAGGATTTAGCTGAGGATTAAATCACTCAAAGACAGAGAGTGATATCTTCAAAACTGAATAAATTGGTAAGAAACCCCCACAAATTGTTAGAAACACTGTTAACATAGCAGAGATCTAAATAAAGACTGCATCCACTGCTGCTTCATATCTCGTCATGGCTAACTGGAAAATACTGAAACATTGAGCACAATGATAAAAAATTCGAGGGGAGGGAGGAGAACTCTAAGGAATTATAGACTTTCATGTGAATTGCCACATTGCTGGTAAAATTCTGACTGCCTATTAGTCAGCACTACTGAAGTCTCAGAGTAAATGAAACAAAAAAATACAACTTGTCATGAAGCTTAATATAATTACAGGAATTTATCAAATAACATTTGTTTCCCATAAAAATTTTAAAAATGTTACTTCCTTAGTTCATTATTTACATTTCTCTAGAGTTAAGAAGAAAGTCCAAACACTGATGTTACATACCAGTTTTCCCTAAGCAGTCTAGCATGGTTCCCCAGTCAGCACCAAAATCTGTCTGCTCACTTTGCTAGCTATAAATAAGTAAAGAACTTGGATACACAGACAGTCTAACACACCTGTTCTCTCCAAGACGACTATGAGGAGCCCTGGAGAAACTGGGACTCCTGACAGCAGTGGCTTGAGCCAGAGTTTCTGGTCAATGGAAATGACTTTGAAGACAAACAAGATATCTGCTTGGAAAATTGGTTAAAACTGCAGTGCTCCTGAGAAACATTTTAATCGTGACAAGCTGCCACATTCCACTGGAAAAGGAGAAGTTTCAGCTGCAGTATTTCTTACTGATTCTCACTAGACCAGTTTGGATTTCCTATTTCCAGCTGACTTTATAAGTAGGTCTGTTAGGAAGATTATCTTGTAGTTGGTCGATCTGTTATAGAGTCAGGCAGAGCAGATACATGAGAGGCTTTACCCAGAGGGTAAAGGGGGTAAAAGGAGGGGTAAAGGAGGTAAAGGCCCTCCCACTGTAAGGGAAGATCAAGTTCATGGTCACCTGAGGAACCTGAACATAGAGAAGTCTATGGGACCTGACCACATGCATACCAGAGTCTTGAGGGAATCGGCTGATGTAGTTGGCAAGACACTCTCCATGGTATCTGAAAAGTCATGGCAGTCAGGTGAAGTCCCTAGTGACTGAAAGAAGGGAAACATTGCACCCATTTTTAAAAAGGGTAGGAAGGAGGACCCTGGGAACTACCAACCTGTCAGCCTCACCTCTGTGTCTGGGAAGATCATGGAACACATCCTCCCAGAAGCTCTGCTAAGGCACATGGATGACAGGGAGGTGATTTGAGACACCCAGCATGGCTTCACCAAAGGCAAATCTTGCCTGACCAACCTAGTGGTCTTCTATGATGGAGTGACTACGTCAGTGGACAGGTGAAGAGCTACGGATGTCATCTGTCTGGATTTCTGTAAGGCCTTTGACATAGTTCCCCACAACATCCGTCTCTCTAAATTGGAGAAATATGGATTTGATGGGTGGACTGTTCTCTGGATAAGGAATTGGTTGGAAGGTCGCATCCAGAGGGTAGCGGTCAATGGCTTTATGTCCAGATGGATGCTCGTGACAAGTGGTGTCCCTCAGGGGTCTGTACAGTACTGTTTATTTTCATCAAACACATAGACAGCGAGATTGAGTGCAAACTCAGCAAGTTTGCAGATGACACCAAGCTGAGTGGTGCAGTTGACACACCAGAAAGACAGGGTGTCATCCAAAGAGACCTGGACAAGCTGGAGAGGTGGGCCTATGTGAACCTCATAAGGTTCAACAAGACCAAGTGCAAAGTCCTGCACCTGGGTCAGGGCAATTCTCAGTATCAATACAGGCTGGGGGATGATGGGATTAAGAGCAGCCCTGCTGAGAAGGACCTGGGGGTACTGGTGGATGAAAAGCTGCACATGAGCCAACAACATGCACTCACAGCCTAGCAGGAGAACCATATGCTGGGCTGCACCATAAGAAGCATGTCCAGCAGGTCGAGGGAGGTGATTCTGCCCCACTATTCCACTCTGGTGAGACCTCGCCTGGAGTACTGCCATCCAGCTCTGGAGCCCTCAGCACAAGAAGGACATGGACCTGTTGGAGCAGGTCCAGACGAGGGCCACAGAAATGATCCAAGGGGTGGAGCACCTCTGCTGTAAGGACAGGCTGAGAGAGTTGGGACTTTTCAGCCTGGAGAAAAGAAGGCTACAGGGAGACCTTATTGTGGCCTTTCAGTACTTGAAGGGGGCCGATAGGAAAGCTAGGGACAATCTTTTTATCAAGGCCTGTTGTGACAGGACAAGGAGTAATGGTTTTAAACTAAGGGAGGGTAGATTTAGACTGGATGTAAGGAAGGAATTTTTTACAATAAGGGTGATGAAACATTGAAGCAGGTTGCCCAGAGAGGTAGTGGAGGCCCCATCCCTAGAAACCTTGAAGGCCAGGTTGGATGGGGCTCTGAGCAAGCTGATCTAGTTAAAGATGTCCCTGTTCATTGCAAAGGGGTTGGACTAGATGACCTCTAAAGGTCCCATCCAACCTAAAGCATTCTATGATACCTGTGTTGTCTGTTTTTCAGTTTCTTTCCCTACAATTGCATTTTGAATATGAAAGCTTTTGCTCCATTATCCTGAAGCATTCCCCAAAAGCTACAATTTTTTTTTCTTTTCAGAAGTTTGCAGTGCTGTCAACTGTCCCTCTTCCTCAGATTAAGGCAATACCAGACTGTACTACCAGGCACATGGTGTTGTAAGTACTGTTGCTGTAAGTACATTGTTCAGAGATTCACAAAGGAGGAAATTCCATAACTGAGGACATCAGAGAAAGCAAATGCTGGATGCTAACTTAATTTATACAGTGTAAAACAACGTAAATGAAATTTAGAGAGCTACATAGTTTTAAACCAGAGGTAAATAAGAAGAACCCTACGGACTGCAAAAAGCTGCCCAAGGTAGTGCCATATTATATAACAAAATTTAATGTAATATTCCAAATGAAAACTTAAGCACGTGTGGTCTGGTAAAAGTCTCTTTAAAATTACTTTACCCCAATGAGGGCATGGTCTCTTTTTTGAATTATTCATCCTTCATTGTGCCTTTCAGTCCTTCTGTTCTCTGCAGATGAGTGTGAATAACTGGTGCTGGGTATGGCTCTCAAAAGAGATGGTATTTCAGCCTTTACTCACAAACACAGGAATGCGGCATAAGAACATTTGCCCTACCAAACCATTGACTCTCAAGTACTCAGAGTTTCAGTAATCCTGGATTATTTTTCTCTTGGATAAAAGTTATTTTCTTTAAACTGGAAAGAGGTTTACTGTGGAGCTGTTAAAAAAAACCCAAGCATAACGTACTTGCAGAGACATAGAAATAAGATTCCTATATATTGCATCTAGGGTGGTGTCTGGAAATTCAATATGAATCCCTCTAAATAATCTTTAACTGCCCAGATTTATGCATAGAAGGAAAACCATGTTTGTGTCAGTCTGATCTTTGTTTCTAGGTCCATCCATAATATAAATAGACTTGGGTACTGTGCCACGCACTGAGGTTTTATTGTGATTTCTTTTTTATTACTCCATAGCAGCACCAAAATATTAATATCAAAACAGATGTCAGCTAAAAATATAGCAGTGCTTTTAAGCCTTACCTTGCTAACCTTATCTTGGAAGTGTGCGGGATATGCGGTATATCACTGCTATTTAAAAGCCAAAAAGGATACAGGGGCTATCTGCCTTCAGAAGGTTGTGGTTTGTTCCACTGAAGTAGAAGTGAAGAAGAGAAGAAAAAAAGACGAAATAACATCAAGGGGAAAAACAACCTACAAGCAAACTATCTTTGACTTCTCAAGGATATTAAAATCTCACAGTTTCCTTTCATGTTTCACGGGTTGTGCATTGTATAGTCCCACAAATCTTGGAAATTAGAAAGAAGCAGGATCTGTTGTACTTGCTTGGTTCCAGGAAGTTGCTATTTACCATCAGGACAGGCAGTTCCATCTGCTGCATTCAAACAAGGCCTGCAAACTTCACACTCTGATTTTAGAGCTGTTCCATTTTCCCAGTCCCCACCATCATCTGATATCAGGTTCCTTGTTCTGTCAAAGGATGGAAGAAGAAAAAAGGGATGTAAAATGTAGGTATCCATTGCACACAAAAATGTGGGATCTTATGGCGTGTCTGAGCTTCTGCTTACGGTGGATTGGATAACTACTCATAAAAGTAAAGCTGTTCCCTGCAAGTGTTCCTGCGTCAAAAATGGCAAGTGGAAATAATGGAGACTTTGCAGGTTGGAAAATTAAGCTGCCCAGCTTGGCAATTAGTATTTCATAAGATAATTAGGTTTTAAATAATAGGGTCGAAGAGGCTGGGGAGAAGGGACAAATCAAAGTCATCTTCCAAACAAAGTGCCAGAGGCAGCAAACCAATCCAAAGTGCAATTATCCAGCAAAGGCATAGCTACCCAAAGGATAACAGGAACTCCAGAACTTTCTTTCCCCACTGTTTCTCTCATAGTTTCTGTCTCTTACAGTTTTATTTTACTTTCTATTTAATAAAATACATGACAGCAGAACATTCAGCTGCTTATGGAAAATTCAATAGCTTTTGTGATTTAAATCAATATAATTTAACAGGTGGTTGTTTTTCTATTCATGTTTGAAAAATCACTGCAATTATAATTGGGCCATAATAAAGTATCCTTTACATTCACAGCCTTTGACAACCTTTGCTCGGTTGCCAACTTTCCTCGCATCTCCGGTAGTACCAGATCTCTGATAATCCTCTCCCACTCATACTAAAGATTCTTGGCCTGCCTTAAGACAGCCATTGCATCAGCTTTTTGGGAACTATCATCATTAATGCTCAAGGTCTTTGTGGATGTTGCCACTGGTGACAAAACCACTGTTTTACAGTGTACGAAGTTCACAGTGGTAGGTGAAGTCTTCACCTTCTGGCCATATTTAAAGCTCTAGCTAACAAGAAGTGAGAAGCAAAAGTAACTACAAGCATTTTTCTAAAGAATTCAACACTTTTCATAAGTGTTTCCACCTTTCACGAGCGGATTTCTAAATAATTTTGACTCATCCTAAATGTCAGAAATGTAAGTCTGAACATTTTGAGGAGTTTTGGGGGGATTTTTTTAAAACACATGACTGTAATTTGTATGTGATATGTTTTGGCAACCTTGAGCCCAGATGTGGCCAATTTCCACTGTGCCTTTTAAAGTAAATAGAGGGCTGAAAATAGCAAAGATTAAAAACAAGCTGTTGTTGAAGACCTGGTAAAGAGTTCGAAAATACAATCTGAGGCTTATTGTGCATACACAGTAAGATACTTTACCTACATGGCATTTATTTTTTTTCCTAGTGCAGTGTCCTAATGACGAGATGAGAAGGCTTCAACCCTCCTTGCTCTACCGAAGGTGCAGTGTCAGTTGTTTGTAGACTGAGCATTACCACCAGCATACACAGCCACAAATCACTTCAAGAGCCTGGAAAAAGTAACATACCCTGTTGTATCAATGGGGTTGCTGCAAGCTCCAAGACTGGGGTAGTGTGAGTGGCATCTTTTGAATTTTCTTGTTATTTTCTACTTGATTCAACTGCCTTACGTTCCATAGTTTATAAACAGATTAACTGAATAATTTTGTACTCTTCTATTTTTCTGTTCTAGAGTCTCACGAATCCAAAACTCTCCCCTGAATTCTGTCTAAAACCAGACTTTAGTAATCAGTGCTAGATTTCAGTGTAATTGAAGGCAATTTGACCTAAAATGCAATATTGAAGTTTAGGACCAAGGTTTCTCTCAAGCACAGCTACTTATTAGAAGACAAACAGGCTTGCAAATACCTTTGACTTCCTTCTTTTCAAAGAACCATGCAGTTTCTAAACCTATACAGGGGTTAGCTTCTAAACCCAGAGTTACAGTAATTTTACTCAGATTTAAGTCTTTGTTTGCTTAATAAACTGAGCACAGTGTTTCTTTATTTTGTTTAACCTTTTACAGACCATTTTTCTACTGTCTTCCAGTGAAGTGATTCTTTATTAATTTTGACTGTGTTTACCCCACCATCAAGTATTATTTTTTCCTTCTATAAGGTTTATTTTGAGATTAACGTATGGGTTTGGTGTTTGGTCAGAAATCCTTCTGTATCTGGGGGGTCCAACAGCGTCTGAGTTGTAAATGACTGGTTTAAGCCTTCCTGTCTTTCCAGTCTATAAAACAAGGATAATAAGTACTTCACAAACAGGGCTGCTGTGAGGATTCATCGGTTGATGTTTAAAGACAGGCATGCTGATGATTTAGCATTAACCTGTAAGAAAGTGTGACTGGAGTTTAGGTTTCACTGCTGCAGTTTCTATCGATGGACTAACTAACAGATGAAGGGATATCTTATGCAAGATATCTCCAGCAAATGTATGCCCTCTGGAGTACATGATATTCCTTAATCACCCACAATTTCTTCACCTTCACAGCAAGACCTCTAGCATTGCTGCTGAAAGTATGTACACAGTGTATACCTTAAACTGCACTCAAACACTAAACCTCAACAGGTCCATATGTCATTAGGCACAAGCTTTTAAAAGAATTCCCCAGTAGAAGTGCACATGTAGGGCCTAATTAAAGACTGCAGGAGGTACTAGATCAGGACAGACAGGCTTGTAAGTACCGATTCGGTGTTTACACAAGAAAATTTAGGAGTTCAAAAGTGTAATAGATGTCAATCTGCATAACAGTGAGACCATTCCAACCTGTAGCTGAAATTCACTTACCCAAATAGTTGTGGTCAATAGATTTACAAACAAATAAGATTAATTAGTTCAAGCTGCTGTAAACAACCTTGCATCCTGAGAACTAGCAAGTAATTAATAAAATGAATTAGTGAGCAAGGTGAGGAGTAAAGACCTGCCAAACAGTGGAGCAGCACACAGCTGTAACTTTGTCAAGAACCATCAGAAGAAATGATGGTATTTCCATAAGCACTGCAAAATCTCGCTCTGCCTGGGTCTTCCCTCCCTTTCTCTGCATTCTTTATCTTCCCTTCTCACTTCATTTTTGGGCTTTTCTTCTTGTTTCCTGTTTTAACTGAACAACCAAAATCCCACAGCCAAGTGAAATTCATATTTTCTACGAATGTCAGAGGAACTTGGTAAGGTGTTACTTATGCAAGTTATCAAAGAGTCCAATATTCATCCCCACTGTTCTTTCCTTATCCTTATACTCCTCTTAAAGATGACAGTGCATTCCCTTTCTTATCCACTTCCTATACGATCAGCTTTGCAATGATGATTATTTCATTTTTACACACTTTTAAAATCAACTATTCATTCCTTTTCCTTCTATTCTTTCTGGGTTTTATTTTCTTCTTAGGTTAAGTTATTTTTATGAAATAACATATTTTTTCTGACAATGACTTAAGATTTATTTTAATGGCTTCCAACTTTCGTACTATGTCCCAGCAGTGTTTAAATTAAATACTATAAATTGACTGTCTATCATAAATCTGTAATATTCTGTCCCAAGTTGCTTGGAAAAAATCATAAACCAAATTCACATAATCGTCACAAGTGGGAAACATAAAGTATGAACCTTATTGATCATGTCTATATGTACGAGTATTCACACAGCAGTTATTAAATTCCTGAAATCCTATCCCAAAATAGATTTTAATCAAAACACAATCTCTAGCTTGGTTTCATGGAATATTTTTTTTTTCATTTGCTTCATTCAAGGTCCAGGTTTGGAACTTGGCAGAAATATTCCTTGGCAGGCTATTTACTGGTAATGCTGTGTTGAATGACATCTGGGATGAAACAACTCAGTTTTCATTACCACTGCAGTGCATTATTCCCAGAAGGAGGAGACAACAGTGTGCGCTCTTGTATGCAGTCAAAATCCCAGCCTAAGCTGAAACTGCAGAATTAACAAAAAAAATATGCAGAATGAAGTATGCTACCCAGTTAAATGAAGTATCCTTGATCTAACAAGGTGTTTCTTGCCCTTAAAGAAAGAAAAGATCTGGTAGTTTTGTGTTACGGACTGCTTAAAAAGAGAGATGTGTAGGCTGTCAAATATTCTCTGAGACAAAGATCTGAAGAAGTAATTATCTGCAACAAGATTTGGGTCCAATTTCTGCTACCCACCCCCTTTTAGAATTCACCAGAGGGTGATTTTGGCAGCCTGTCAGCAAGAAAACAAGAGAATGAGTTGGGAAACATTAATAAAAGTTGAAAACCACAGCTTCTGGAGCATTTGAATCGTCATTCACATGCATGCAAAGAGGCTGCCAGATGAGAAAATAAGAAAATAGGCTGACAGGATATAACAGAAGACCAGAAACGAGCCACTGGAAAGTTATATTCAGAAACTTGATGTGAAATTTAAGCTGTTATTTTTTTTCTAAGCTCTTTCCAGGTGGTATCTCTTGCAAACCCAGAAAAGGAGTCTGTATGCCCTGTATCCGCATACACATACCCGCTGTGCTTAACCACCCACAGAATCATAGATCCTCATTTTTGTCTGCTTTAACTGAGAAAATTATTAAGTCCCAACTGAGAGAGGAGGAAGACTGTAACAGTCATTCAGAAAAGACAAAGTCAAAGCAGTGAGGAATGCAGCTACAGATGCTATAACCAGCTAAATTCAGCTTGGCAAGCAGAGGGAGGAAAGCCTGGTACCTCACTGTGACAAACACTGCGCTTTCCAAATTCTCTTCTGTGTTACCACGTACAGAAGAAACATTCTCATGACTGTGCACAAACACAAATGAGATGCTGAGAGGAGAAGGAAAGTGCTTTGTAGGAGGCTGTTCTCAATCTGCAGTTTCTGAAGAGTTCTGTCTGCTTTCACTGAAAATCCTACAAAGAAAATAACATCTTAGTTTTGCAGTTTTCCTCCTGTCTTAGATTTTCTCCCTCTTCATTTTTTCCCATTTACCACGATCAAGAAAATTAAAAAAAAAAAAAAA
>Ga0065711_1032528_pt1 | contig 27158 bp, 13 predicted proteins | sample Hoacrofraction12_FD_59098 | JGI IMG/M metagenome (GOLD analysis project Ga0065711, IMG submission 59098) | Hoatzin crop microbial communities from Cojedes, Venezuela - Epithelial fraction 12 v2 (version 2) | ecosystem: Host-associated > Birds > Digestive system > Esophagus > Crop | place... | reverse complement strand
GGGGGGGGGGGTGGTGTCCTGTGGGTTTCATGCTATGCTGTTACTGTTACTTTACTCTTCAATTTTGTAGAACTCAAAGAAAGTGCAACCAAAGGTAAGTCAACACCACAGCAGTCAGAGTATTACACTTCCTGTCTATTAGAAAGATGAATACTCTAAAACAAACAATTGTCCCTCTCCCAAAGAAAATCCTTTTATCAAAACCAAGAAGCTAAAAATGAGGTGGGTATTATCTGTGTTTCAGAGATATGGTTATGAGAGGAAGAACTGAAGTGGCCTGGTGCATTTATACTTTTACTACCAGGGACAAAAATCCACAAACTTGTTCTGACCAGGACCTACAATCCCCATGTTTCTGGAGAGCCCAGTTCTCACTAGTAAAGGTTGTTGCCAACATACCGATCAAGCAGGTATGGCCAAAAGCCAACCAGGAACCCAAATAAGTACTTAAGAGCTTTTCTTCTTGATTGAACAATAGAGGCCTTCACCTCCACCTGCGTCCAGTTCAGCTTCATAAGCCTCTACTCTGCCAGGCTCTGCTGTTTCTTGTAGTACAAGAGTCCAGGCTTGCTTAGTGTGGGTTAACCAGTATTTCTGACTCACTGACGCTGAGCTCTGTACAGCAGCTTTTGAATGAATCTGCCTTCTAAACATCTAATTTCTTATACAGAGACTGAGAGTAAAAAAAAAAAATTACTTTCCCATGAAGTTTAAGTGGTAACACTCAACTCCATACTGTTCCCATTGGCCAGAAACACCTTCTTTAAATATTATTCCAGAAATAATATGATCACCTACTTCTTTTTGTAATTTAGCATTTTATTGAATCTCTGCGCTACCAGATGGGGCCATTTCAGTCTGGATGAGGGAGAGGTCACCTTTGGTGCACAAAACGGAAGAGCAAGATTAACTTCAAAAAACTTAGTGGTGAAAGAGTTGTTCATTTGCAAAAAGCAAATTTAGAACTTAAAGCAATACTCACTGCGGATTTATGCCTTTTTCTATTACCAATTTCTTTTTAATAAAGGTTAAAATTGTAGGCGATAGTGTTCACTTGCTTCCATAGCTACTCTAGTTCCACATAGTGTGCTAAATTTAAAAACCAATGCATTTCAGAGTTAATAAAAAGGATACAGTGGCAAGTGAACATGAATCATAGATAAGACACAATTTCTTCAAATTCATTTTGGAACAGTCTATGAAACATTAGAATCACAGAAGGCCAAGTACAGTATCCAAATTTCAATGCAAGATGATCTATAAGCCTCTAGAAACCGTTACAAAAAAGCTCAAACCCTGCTCAGGCACATTCATCCATTTCTTTTCCATGCTAAGACTCTGACTAAAGGCTAAGACCACATCTCCTTGTTACCTAGCAAGGCTGGGACCAGTCCAGTAATGAAGCTTGTATTCTATAACCACAGCCTTTTAAAATTCAGAACAAAGATTCCTATTCTGCATATCACTGGTTCTGTTACCTGCATTGCTTTTTGTTTTGTGGTTTTTTTTGGTCCTTTATTTTCCTAAAGCATTAGGAAATCTAGATGTATTTCTCGCATGGGAGTTACACATCCGTATCTTAGTAGTGAACTGAGCAGTGTGTTCCTACCTCTCTCATACAAGACCATTTCTTTCTCCATCTAAGAAAAACATAACTGTAACAACAATAACTTTACCTCATTTTTAAGACAAAAAACCATGCACAGTTTTAAAACTGAATGTTAGAACAGTTAATATTTAAGAAGTGCTCAAATTACATAAAACTAGATATACAGAAAATACTGAATGGAAGACCTAGGTATCTCTGGAAGTTTCTTACCCAAATTACTGTTTTGATTGAGTATCCACAGACCAGACTTATTATCACAATGAGATCTGACCACAAATACCACAAGCTATTTGTAAGCATTTCTGGGTTTCATATATAAAGATTTCTTTTCATGTACATGCTAGTCTTCACTGTCTAAGTTATTATGACCAGAGTCATTCAGTAGAACCCCTTACAAAGTGTTATTTCATAGCATCGCCTAATCATATGCCATATCAAAATAAGATTTGGTAAAAGCAGTACAGGAAACAAAGGAAATAAGATTACACCAACTCAAACACTGAATAAAGAATGGAATGACTGTCTTAATTCAGGCAATTTGAATTATTAATGAACTGTTTGCATCTGCAGAGATTTACTGTATTAGAAAGATTTCAACAACCATCTGGATCAGGAAATTGGAACCTCAACTTCTACAAGGTCAGATGCAACAAGCTGGAAATGGCTGCTCTTTTCCAGAACTTATTTCTTCGACTCAAACAAAAGTACCAGGAAGTCCATCCTCATAAGTGGGTAACAAAGCGCCACAGTCAAAAGAGTGGGATACTGAGATAGCAAGCTAAACACGTGGTTCCAAAATTACTCTCAAATACTTTAAGGAGATGTTATTTCTACCATCAAAATACCATAGCAGCAGAGCAACAGGTCTGATGTCAGTCTGGTATCTGAGTTTTGTGTATGTCTGTCATCATTCATCACTAAACAGTCACAGCAAGAAAAGGAGTCCCATTTTCCCTTGCATCTGGTGCCCTCACCTTCCTGCTCCAAAGAAGAGTATTCGTTGGAAAGTTGATAGGCAATATCATTCTTTTTCAGCCCCTTAACCACTCTGAGAACAGAAAAAAAGGCATTTCATTCATGAACAAACGTTGACTTTATTTGTTCATTCCTCACACTGGAGAATTCTAAGGATTACAGCATCTAGGATAAAAAATAATTCAGAATATGTAAATCACCTGATTTACATATTAGTAGACCTCTAATGATAGTCTGATTTGTTCTCTGTACCTACCAAATTCTACTTAAAGAACAGCATTATTTGTCAATGTCTAAATTTGACTGGGACTTCCCATGAGGAATTTGTTGTTAGTACTGTCAACAAGGCTAAAAAACCACTAGTCCTTTGCATTATATTTTATCCCTTTAATCTTTCTTAATTATATCTTCTATTTATCATTTTTGACCTCTTTGCATGCCATTCTCCCGGCAATTTGCCAGTCTTCTTTACAGACAGTTACTTCCACTTCAAAAAATTCCCTTCTTCATTTTAATGTTACTCTTCTCTTTTAAACTGAAACCAATATTCAAATCTTACTTTATTTGGGTTTTGCAATGAGAGAGACAATTCCCTTCTACAAAGCCAATAAACATTACGGGGATTCAGGTAAAGAAGTAGGGGTGATCTCTTAGGGATTCAAAAACGTTAGTTTTGCAGCCTTGATCTTAAGATTTGCACTCATGACCAGAGGCTGTTTTTTCATGACAGTGTATCAGATGCTATTAGAAAAAACACAGGTCACTGCCACTGTCAATATGAATAAGCAACGATACTCAAAAAAATCCAGCACCAAGCTTCAGAATTTTAGATATAAAAGTTAATACATATCCCCTGCATATATGTCTCATCAGTTGCTCGAACATCCTACGCCTTGTAATCATACAGCCCTCAGAAGGGATGCTTATGATCAGGAAGTGCTGTCATCGGTTTAGGTGTACCAGTTGGTAATTATACATCAAATGTACTGCAAGAGTACATACTACTACTGTCTGCACTAGAAAAAAAAATTCACTTTTTATGATGCTTTAAAGTCAGCTGGCTAACAGTACATGGATAATTTTCCCATCCACATTGTAAAAACCTAATCTAGCTACAGGATCCTGAACATTCAAGCACTGCAGCTTGTAAAACTATTTGAACAGAAATATTGCAAGACAATCAGAAGATAAAGGGAAAGATGGTGTTAGCCATCTAGCATCACTGGGTTCCCTAATAATGAGTTCTCCCACATCTCGTCCTATCCCACTGCATCTTTTAAGCATCTATTAAATAACATAGCATCTCGCACTATGCTCTTGGCAAACATCTTCCATTGAATCAAGTATAGTATTCCCAATAGTAATCAAAAGTTATGTTTCCAAGCCTAGAGTCACCAGCACATTTGTCACACATAACAGACACCTTAGATTTTCCTGATGAGTATAAATCACAAAAGCCAAATAAATTGCATTACATTTGTTTTGCACTTCCAGCTGCATCACTCACTCGGCCCTACCATTTGTTACTCCCATGACTGAGACGTTCCACGCTTCAACATTTTCCAGGTATAATAGTCTTAAAACAAACCAATGCACAAAATAAAAAAACCCAAACCCAAACCCAACCAAAAAAATACAGTTTTAGCATCCATGTGCTTGCCTTGCTATCATTCATATGAGACATGTTTACTACTCTTTCACAAGTATCAGCAATGCCTGTTGAAGAGGAAAGCTGCAAGACAGGCACAGCAGATTTCTGCTGGAAAAGAACTATGCAGCAAACAGGGGCATTTCCAGAATTGTAGGTATTGACCATTGCTAAGCAAAGCATGAGGAAGGTATGTGGCAAAGCACAGCCATTAAAGCAGTTTTCAGTAATCAAGTAATCAAAGGTTTTACTTTATACTAATGCATCATTCTTGACATTTAGCTGTACGATTTTGTTCTAACATCAAGTTCCACAAATCCTAGATGGAATTACTGAGTACCTCATGCACAGTCTGTAGTAATCAGGGCTTTACAATTAGTATTTCTAAAGCAAAATGTCCTTCTTGTAAAAAAAGTGGCATAAGCAAAATGGAATGTACAACTGAGTTGCACGTTCAACAGTTCACCACACTTGTCAGAAACCCTTCATACAGTTCCACACCATCCTCTTCAGAAGCCTGGGTAGTCTTACACAGTTACCATTTGAATTGTGTAAAGGAACATATGGCACAAAAGTGATAACACGAAACAATGGCTACTCTTCATTGTGCCTTTGAACTCCGTTTTCTGAAGCAGCCAGCCAGCAAGACAGGCATACTCTCCTCCTTATTAGTTTTCAGATGCACTGACTGAACATTTTGTATAAGAACACAGAAAGAAGTTAACTGTGCTGATGCATCTTAAATCTGCAGGTATCAGTAGAACACATTAATTTCCAAAAGGCTTCCAAAATTCATTTATTTACAATATTAACACCTCAGCTATGTTTCCAAAGTTTATTCAGTAAGAATATCCCTCAACAATGTTTAACATTCTACAACACATTTGAAGATTTTTTTTTTTAAAGAATATCCGTTTTCTTTCCCGCATTCAGCAGCCAGCCATGGATATTTCCACCAATGTGCTCAGCACCCTCTTCTCAGCCGCAGTGTTCAGCACCTTGCATTGTCTTACTGACACTGCAGATAATTACTGTAGTTTTGCAGAGAGCACTTGACTGCAACCAATTGCTGCTGCACTGGTGGAGAAGGAGTACCTGCAACTCTCTGTGAACGCTGACTGCATCAGGAGAATCTTCCAACACCTATCAGGGAACACAATCTCCTCTATTTCCTGGACTGAAGATCTGGCTCCTAAAGAAGCTTGCTATGTTATTCTATCAATATCACTAGGAATCACACAGGTAAATATTCACATCAGATCCTGCATACATACATTTCTGGTTTGAACAACTAATGCCAGCATACCAAAGGTAATACTAGTTCTCTAGTCAGGGATTAGTGGGAGAAAAATCAGATATAAATGATTCTGAATACGTAAGAATGTTTTGGCTATTCAAATAAGACTTTAAGGAAGAAAAAGTTTCTACAATGCTACTAATACCGATTTTTATCCTACGAATACCCATCTCTGCTTCAGCAGGTCAATTAACATGCACAAATCTTTGTAAACTCAAGAGCTATAAACAACTTTCTTGAAAACAGAAAAAAAGCCCTGCCAGCAACCTACTTTTATAAAGATTTCACAGCTACCCGTATGTATAAACATTCCAGAACACATTCCATTATCAAATTCTTGAGAAGATTTGAGAAACAAACCAAACCCAAATGACATTCCCAATCCTTGTAGTTTGTTGTTTCCCCACAAGACAAAGACTATGCTGTCAGTCCCTGAAAATAATGATTTCTGACTCTAAAGTACTGCAGCATAGACAACCTAACGCTCCAGAAACTATCTCTAATGCAAAATTTCCAAATTTAGTACCAGCCAACCAGAACTTTGTATATTTCCCAACAAACATATTGCTTTCTAATTTTAAAGACCTATTTGGAAATCATTATGCAGCAACCTTTTCTACTCAGTGGGACTCAGCAACAGACTAGCAGCAGTTAAAAACCTGAGATATGTACCCTGTGGTTAAGCAAAGGAAATAGCCACACTGCTTGCTAATATTTCGGTCAAATCTGACTTTAAAGCAAACAAGCAGCTCAGGACTATTGACTGTGATTTAAGTACTATTCCACGTGACAAGTTCAACTTTTGCAATAATAGGACAAATGTCTGATGACAGGTTCTAGAACCATTCTAAGGCTTTCTGCAGGGGAACAGTTGGACATACAAAAGTCGTGCTGCTAATCGCTGTGGCTGTTTGTGAAATTGGTTCACATACAGGTGAGCCCGATTTCCTGCTGACTTGTCTAGCAATTATATTTGGCTTTATACAAGCAACACCTGCAAGTGCAATTTTACAGTTTGTGAGTATGGCTGAGCTGATTATTTTAACTTGAGCCCACAATGTCTGGGAATTCTTGTGAGATTTAAAAAAACCCTATGTACACAAATGTTACGGTTTCCAAACACAAAAAATCCTTAAAAATTGTGAGCCTATTGTGAAGATGCATGGAAAGCTTCAACAGAAAAAGCAAGCAACCTAGTAGTAATCTCCCCAAACAACAGAAAAGAAATAAACAAGCTAAAGTGACTACGTTGTTTACCTGAATATCTAGAAATGGTTTTTGTCTTTCTCTGTATGTGCAGTAAACGGGATTCAAACTTCTGTCCCTTTCATGTCAGTAAAGCAAGCAGTAGTAGCAGTATGTTATTGTAGTTCTAAAAGCATTATGAAAGCCCTTCATGTTATGAAGGATAGATTTCCCTTCCAGAGTTTCTTTCAGAAGGGATCAGACTGGTCCAGAGACTGATCCCCCTTATGCAACCTCTTCCCTCTGGCCAAACAGCCTCTAGGCAGCCTCTCAGCACCCTGTTCAGCACAAGGTGTGCCTCTAGCCCAACTCTTTCTTTTCCTTGTGCCTGGCTGGGCACAGCTGCCGGGCCTCCACGCCCATGCCGGATCAGTTTTTGTCTGCAGAGTTCACTATCTGGACCATTCTGATCTCTTTCCCTTGGAAAGCCCTATACAAACGGTGAAGTCTTTGGGACGGCCCTGTCTTTTGTACATGCTGATAAAAGTTATCAGGAATTCTTCTGGCCCAGTAACAGCTAGAAATTATGGAAAAAAATGACAGGGAAATAAAAGAAAAAAAAAGGAAAAAACACATAAAGGAAAAAAAAAACACCCAATACAGAATGAGCCAAACTGCAAGACAAATTAAACGTAAATAGTAATTAGACATTTGCAAAAAGTCAGCATTTCCCAAAGCAAGCAAACACACATATCCTTCCCCCCAAAAACCTACCACACTATAGGATTCAAAAGACATTCTGCACTAAAAAAAGCACAAAGCAAGTGATGCAAGAAAGATGAGAGAATTCTCCACGTAAGTGACAGGAGAGCTAAAACATGCAGTGTAAAGCCTGTGGGAAAGAGCAGATCTGTTCCCCACTCCCCACGTCAAGTTTTACAATTACTCAGACAGAACTTCTTGGTTATATCCCTAGACTGATGTTTAGATTCTGGTTCTGTCTGTGGCTCTTGCTCACAGCCCTCCCTGAGATTTTGACATGCCATTTTCCCCCTCTCAGTTGCCCTGCCTTACCACGTGTTCTTGCCAACCTAAATCGACAAGACAGACTTTTCTGGAGCAGACACTGCCTTCTTGAGTTTTTGTACAACACTAGCCAAAATTCCTAGTCCTAAAAGGTCTAACTACTAAAAAAAGTGTCCAGAACCAAAATTTTGGCATGGTTCAGTATCGCAGTAGACATTGATCTCACCTTTATCATGGCTACACAATCATCTGAAAATATATTTGTGTTTAGGTTTTAAAAGAAGTCTAAAACATGCAAGACTCTTTCTTCCGTGAACTCCTGTGAAAAGCTCTGTATGAAATTATTTTCTTAGGTCAGTAAAAGGTCCAAAATACAGAAATATTTCCTCAAAAGTGGAAAATTTTTGAGTGCCTGCCCCCCCAATCTTAATTTTGGTTTAAAGTTTCATTAGCTTAATTTTGAATATTCGTATTTTGATTTTAGGACTTTTCTTTTCCAAAATGGATTTTTAATGAAACCCCTAAATACTTCTTTTTGAAAATATAAAAATTTAAAGTTAAATTACTTTTGGTTCAAATTTTTTTTTCTTCATGTGGGAGATTAATGGCAAACAATCCTATTTGGCAAATGATTTTGTTTTCATCTAATCCGTATTTTGACATACATGGGTTATGTAGAAAAAATCATCAGGAAGGTCTATTTCCTTTGTCTACAATATTGTTTAGTAGGAACTGATGATGATTCAGGATTTGCATAATCAGATTTTTAATTTACACAGAGGTTTCAGCCTCTTGGGGGGGGGAAGGGGGCAGACAATTTGCCTGGAATACAGAAGGGATATAAAGACCCTACCGCTGCTTATCCTGTGGCACTTGCCTCAATATGGTAGAAAGGGAAGGTCACTGCAAAAAAAATCCTGCTGGATTTTTAAATGCACAATAGAATTTGGCACAGAAGAAACACACAGGGCAAATAACTCAGAGGCCAATGGACTAAAACCATTCTCTGCTATTATTTAGCACCCCACCACGGCACCAGACCTAAAGCCTGGCTTTTGGGTACAACTGGAGCAGCAGCCGAGGTCCCACCTTCCCTCAAACCGTTTGCACCGTTTGCAAAGATGGAAGCACAGCGTGGCAGATTGCAGAGGTTTGCATTTTTGCAAGGCATGAAGGAAGGAACATCCTGTCCTTTTTCAAAGCAGTCTCCTGAGTAGGAAGCATATCAAACTACAGAGTTCATAACACCACATTCAGCTGAACCTAACTTCCGTGAAGGTACAGCTCGATGCTGCAGCTGAAAAGGCAGTCTCCTCATGGATTGCATTCCTGCCATCTACTTTGTGGTGGTGCTAATGGCGAGTCAGATCAGTGCAGAGGGAAGGCAAGCCTGCACAGACAGGAGCAGCGTGACGTTAGACTGGCTAAACCATGCTCACGGAGAACCAAACAGTGCTCCCAGCTAAGCACACTATATTGGTAGCTGGCTCACTCTGAAAGTTATTCAGTCTGCACATTCCCCACACCCTCTCCATTAATTTGACTTCAACACCTGAAGTCAAGGAGAGGACCTGGACTTAGGGAGAAACGGTAACTGCTACTTTTCTCAACTGTGCAAAGGCTGGCAAGACCTTGATGACCTGGTCATCATCAACAGGTGAACAGGCAAACGTTTGGACCAACAGACCTAGTTTAGATTTACACTTCACATATACAATTAGCCATACAATTCCATTTTTATACCTCATGGATATTAATGACATTGTTATAACTGTAATCATACAGTTTGCTTTACCGCATACAAGTTCCCTGCATATTAAATCTACCTTACTAAGCAATAATAAATTTCATTTATTCAATGATGCATGCACTACACAGTCTTTTTATTAGTGAGGGTTATTACAGCTGCCAACCACTTGAACTAGCAGTAAACAGTTATCACATCATCATTTGAATGGATGGGAACTTGGGTTTTACTGTATATGTGTCAAACTACTACCATAAAACAATTGTAGCACACTAATGAGCCACATTACTACTGGCTGTTCTCAGAATTTGATTATTCACAATCACTTACCTTTGTTTAGGTTGAGCATCAGGACTGCTCAGCTCCAACTCTGTTCAGAAAACACTGTACCTGCCTGAATTAAGTAAAATTTTTACTTTGCAGAACTCACCTAAGAATTACTCAGTTGAAAAAGCTTAGCTCATTTTCAGATTAATGAAGGAATTCTCCCCCAAACAGGTTTCACCACACATTAGAATGTTAAGTCCCTAATGGCCTCTCCATACTCATAGGATCACAGGAAATTCAGCTTGGAAGGGACCTCCCAAGGCCTGTAGTCCAACCTCTGGCTCAATGTAGGGTTAGGTACGAGGTCAGACCAGGTTATTCAGGGGTTTATCAAGTCTCAAGTCCTTTGATTAATGAGAACAAGGACCACTGCAAGTGTACTTTGCCCATGGATACAAGCACTTTCTGAGCTAGCACAGTAGAAGCAAACCTGAGTACCAGGAGCATAGTGCAGAGAAATCTGAGCTGGATCCACATGATCCAGATTGATTCAGAAAATCCTCTGTGGGCTGAACTGACTACTTTCATCACAGTTCACAATGAAATGACTACAGTATTTCTGGTCCCCAGGCTAGGAAGCATGCGTAGAAGTTGGGCATTTGCTCCTCTTCCTTTAAACTATTGGCTAGGGCCATCAAGAAAAGAGCTTATCTGATTTTTTTTTCAAATTTACAAATAAAACAGAAGTACAGTTTCTTCCGGAAAAAGCACCCAGTTAACTCAGCCTGTTTTGTAGGCTTTGTTCTTTATACACTGCTACATGAAAAGATGGAAAACAGAGCAAAAAACCCCATACCTAAACAAGACGTAAGGTTAGAGTGATGATGTTTCAAGATTTCTTTCAGTCCTCTCTTGTTTCCACATCAGTAAGTCTACTGTTTCTTAAACAGAAATTTGATTTATGTAACTCAAAATTACCGAGGAATAAATAAACATAATTTTAATCAAGTAAAAGTTAACACAAGGATCCTAACAATCTAGTATCTGAAATAGTTCTAGAATAGTCTGTGTGTAAAACATTTAAGTATGTAACTTTTTCCTCCCTACAGGTCGAAAGAAATTAGATTTCCTAAAATAGATGCAGAAGTAAATTTTGATGCGTATAGTACACAAATAACAATGATGCTGATAGAGAATCAGTAGCCCATACAGGATTTTGCTAGCAGGGAATAAATACAAGGGCTAAAGCTGCAGAAGAAGAAGAGAGAATAGATCTTCAAGTTTCTTGCTGCAGTTCACAAGATAAAAATTTAAGCAATCCAGAACAAGAATGAGCAAACTTTATATTCAAATATTTCTGGCTGTTCAAATCTATTCTCCTGTTAAAGCTCTATTAAGAACCTTTCAGAGGCAAACAATGGGCTTTTCAAAAATAAGACAGCAAATCTCTGATAAAAAGAGCCAACTCTGAGTCAAAAAAATGAAGATTATTAAACATTTCTTTAACAACTGAAAGCATGAAAGAATTTTTTCTCCTTAAAAATATAAGAATTCACACAAAGCTATCAGTCAATAAATATCAATAGACTTAAGGGAAAGCACTTATTAGTTTTCTATTTTAAATTGGTTCACATGTGTCTGAAATAATCCAGTTGTATATCACATAGTTAAAAAAGTTCTTTTGTATGTAATTTTTTTAGGTGACCGCCAATTTTGAGAAGTGATTACACTTCACATGGATAGAAAAGACTTGTAAAAGGAGTTACATAATGAAAACACCTTCGCTATATAGGTAAAGTCCTTCCCGCTTGTACTAAGTCTGAACAACAAACTTCCTTCCACCTCACACAGTAAAATAAGAGAGTCCACCAACCCTGAACCACAGGCTCAGAAACTACAGCTAAGGAATTGCTTCAGTGCAGCTACTGCGTCAGCCTACTGGCCGGAAAACTACCAAGTCTCTACCCTCCCCTGCAGCATTTTAAAACCAGAAGCAGAGAAGAAAAGAAACAGCAAAGAAACAGAGCATCAGCTGCCTGACAGGGACTGAGAACTCTCCACTCCCTTTAATTTCAATTTCTGATTAATTTTTAGACAAAACATCTACATGTATCCTGTCACTACAAGCTAAAAAGTTACTAACAGAAGCATTAGCCACAATCTTCTTCCCACTGAAGGGAGCAGCAAACCCCTTCCATCAGTGTTAATGGACGCAACAACAGCTGCTGCTATTGTTGTTAGGTCTCTTCAGTGCTCAGCTCTTGGCCTGCTCCTTAGAAGAACCCAGTGAAGACAATTATGCAGTTTCTGCTCAAGTTTACTACCGCAGCGGCTTCTAACCCATTACCGCCCAGACAAACCCAAGTTAGCTATTCCAGGCCTATGACCAGCTTTCGGCTGTTGTGACCCATTTGCTAGCTGCAATCTAGGAGAACAGAACGTGGTCCATGAAAGGATCACAAAACTCGATTAAAAAACAACACTTTCCCTGCAACACACACATTCATAAACATGATAAAATGGGAGGGAGGAAAGAAGACGTAACAAATATTCAAGCAGTAGTCCTATTTTTTAGTAAAGAAAAGCCTTTGTGATTAGATTGCAAAACAGCAGATACACATCTCTCTCTCAATAAAGTAACACGACTCTTGGCTTTTTCTTTTTTTACTTTTCTGCAATCAGTAGGATCACTTTAGATCAAAGAAGGTGCAAACCACTACAATAAAGAATGATGTCTGCAGGTGTATAGCATACACAAAAATGCCTGTATAGCATGTGCTCTGTGATCCCTCATACAAACAAAGCAAGAAAGAGAAGAAATTTCAGCCTGAGAAACCAAACTTCTGACACGTCCCAGGTCCTTCAGCAGGATGTGTGCCAGACAATAATATTAAGCTTTGTATACTTTAGGAGAAATTGTTCCACCTCAACAGAGACCTTCAAAGTAGGACTGTATATCATACACATGAAGCTAAGTAGTGGAAGATGTACTATATTGTCCATGAACAAAACCTTAAATATCTTCTTTATTTATAACTTCAACTGTAGTTTTCCATATGCAATTCATTTTGGACTGTAGATTTCCTCCTCTTACAAACAATAATACTAAAGTAATTTTTAATTTTAATTAGTAATTTCCCTTAGCATACAAAAACATCCTAAACTTCCCCACTCAGTCTCTTTGAATTTTTATATATATCAAAAATTCATGCAAAGAAAACTATGTCTAGAATACAAATTATAGAATTAGATAATTGTGAGAAAACTGTATTTAACTGCACTCTCCCAGGTCTAAGTCTACCAGCTGAAACTGGCATATAACTATAAAGGAACAGACTGAAAGCAGTCTGGAACTACAGATTCCATCCTGTCCCAGAAGCATTCACTGATGCAATTCACAAAAGGGTTGAGACTGACTTGCAAGCATTGGGCAGAAGCAGCACCATCTCTGTAATGGAAGCATTCACGGCCCTCCCATTACATTTTGTTATTGTCATTTTGTTGATCTTTGAGGAGGCCATGCCCCTCCCACAGTAAAGCAACAAAAGCAGGTTAGTTATCAACTGAATATACAATTAACAAGCATGAAACTGCGGTCCCCCTATATTCCTCAAGTTAACTCCTTTCAGTTCAGAGAGACCAGGTTATGCACCAGCTTGCACAATGTTATTATTATCATTACTACTTATTATTAGTAATGTTATTGTGTAACATTATATATAGCAGTCCTTACATTGTTCAGACTCCAATTACACAAGTTGATTGAGAGAGACTGTATGGAAATCAAGCCTACCACATGCAGTTATTACTGTGCTATGCCTAAAAGATTTGAAGCACTTTATTGCTTATATAAAATGGTCAAACCCACTCAACTCATCCCACAAACAAAAAGGAGCACAGATTTTCTGGAAGACGGCAGTAATCGTGCAAAATTTTGGCATTTTTACTTGTAGAAATGGGAAGTAAAGAAGCAGCTTTCTAAGGAACTAGTACTCTCACAGTTCCTGTGGATGCAATTATTACCTCAAGGCAGCTACAAAATTTGCTCAGTCCCAAACAAGCCTGAGAAGTCTTAAAACCTAACACACTAATGTTTACATGCAGCGTTTCATCCTCCACAAGCTGGGACTGGAGTCTAAATTAACAGACAAAATAAACTTTAAAAGATAGCTGCCTTGGCAATAAAAGAGGTATATTTTTGCTAAGTAACTTGCTGAACTAGAGTAAAAAAATTTAGAGCACTGAAAAGAGGACTTTGACTTTACCACAGACTTTGGAAGGGAAGAGGCCGCCTCTTGCTATATCGCTTACTATTGCTGATGAAAGCCTACAACACAGTGTAAAATCTTTTCAAGGTCACGCATTTCAAATCCATGGAAAGTAATGTGGTTAAACTCAGTTATCTGTTTACTACCATCTGAGTTCCAAATAACCCAAATTTTATATCTGAAACTTTAACTTAGGCCTTAAGAAGTACTTAAAGGAAAATAAATACACCTCCAGTTCCTGAGTGAATTGCTAATACTGAGAGTGTCAGTGATTTTTTAAATCAACTCCAAACTTGATTATTCGTACTCTAATAGTTGAACTACAGCAGCAGAAGGAAAAACAGGCACTACCAGATACACACAACATGTAGACTAGATTAGTAAAATCACAAATACTGTAACATCAAACTGAAAGCTTCAGAAATCTCATGCACCACAGGCCAGCACCAGGAATGAAATGGTGTTACAGCCTTCTAAACCAGACAGAATACAAAGAACGTCCCCTTCTTCACAGCCTGGTTGTCTGCAAATAGCTCTTAACATTTCAGCCAAGTAAAAATTCTTGCAAACGCAGCCCATTCTACAAAGCTACAAGATACATCGTCAAACATAAGTGCAAACTTAAAGAACTATTGCAGTAAAGCACTTTTTTCTGTACATAGAATCATGCTGGAAATCAGTAAGTATCTAAGCAGCAGAAGCATTCTTTTAGTGATGTAAGGGATTGAAAACATTTTTTCGCGTTTTCTGCTCCCCAGTTAACTCTACTAAAAACATGCAGGACAGACTGATGTTACTCCCAAAATGTTCTTTGTGCATCATATTAGTCAACATTCCTCTATATCAAATACCCTCAAGGTATCTTGAAGACAAAAAAAACCCCAAAACGTTATGGCCAGTGTGACCAATCACCTTTCTAACTGATATGGCTCAAATCTGAAACAGCTTGTAGATACCTTAGAAAAAAGTTGATGAATGACCAAAAGTCTTTCCCATAGAAGATACGATGGTGAAGAGAGCTTCACAAGGAAGGACGATACAGAAAGACAGTAAAGAAGATGTCCGTATGTGTCCAGCACTGCCTGTAAAACAATATTCTATTAAAGAAAATTTCTTTTCCATTGTGCTGCCTGGCATTGTGCCTAATTAGTGTGGTAAAACAGAAAAATGGATGAAAAATGATCCTGCTCTCTATAAGCTCTTTCTAACTTGAAAATTGTATTTGCTCTCAACTAATGTTAATTTCTCTGCTAAAAAATATCTATGATTGCTGAGAGGTTAATGAGATGTATTTTAAGTAATATTTTAATATATTTTATTATAGCAAGACAGTAATTATATTTTATTAATAAGAAAGCAGTAAATCCAAAGTTAAGCTTTTTATGGACCTATTCCCCTAAACATCTCCAGTCATTTCATAGTAATTACCTCAAAGTCTCTACCCAAATAAAATTCCGAGTGGAAACTGCTTCATATCCAGCTCCCACAGTGTTTGGTTATGACTCCAGAAAACTGAGTTAATGGTAAGACATTAACTAACCTGAGCTGGTTTTATTTTCAACTCTGCCTTTTGTGGGTTTTGTTTATTGAAAAGAGAGACTTTCAAAAGTCTCTGACCCCTCTTTACCTTCCTGGCCTGAACATGCTGCTATGACCAGTCAAAAGATTATCTGCTGGTTTGAGCATCAGTTCTACAATTTAACACTTAGCATGTTTAAAAGATGGTTCAAACTAGGCTCCTAAGTGTTTTACACAGAGCAAAGCAGTGAATGGCAGAAAATGATGCTACAAATTCTGCAAGTATATCCACAGAGCTTAACACACCTTTGCAGTTCTCAGCTAAGTTTAACAGCAGGCGGGCGACCAAGTAAGCAAGTCTCTGAACTGGAACAGGTAACTTTGACATCAGTCTAGCAACTTGGATATCAGAACCTCTTTTTTTCCTTAAAGCAAGAGAATAGTTAACAAAATCTATATATATTTCTATTACAAATTCTGATATAAACTTGAGATATAACTAACAAATTGACAGCTTTACTTAAGGGAATTCACCTTGAGGGTTGTTGCAGAGTATCAAGTTGTACTTGTCTCTTCCATTGCTGGGGAAGAATGATGCATAACAGCAGTTCTGAAATTATGCTTGTTCTGTATCCCGTCAGCATTCTATTTTATTAATTCTGTCAATGAGAACAAAGTATGTTTGTTTTTTTCATGACAACAGTTCAATGGGGGAAGGTAACAAGCTTGAAGACAGTTCAAGAACGTTCAATTGCTTTACAAAATGGGATGCTACAGGAGTCACCCTGAGTGCAAAGTAGCAGATGGACAAAACACCTATCAATTTCAGTAAGTTCAGGACTGTTCCCTAAATCATATTCCTATTACACTGCACAATGACAATACTTAATGGGAAGAGGTCAGCACCTTTATTGAACAAAAGACACACAACAGGCGTTAGGAGCATTACTGCCACTGCGCCCACCTCCTAAAGGTTAGCTATAAAATCAGCAGAAGTACAAAATCAGCAAGGTACAGTTATTCAATAGATGTAGATGCTGTTTTCTAGCATGAAAAAGTCTACAGAAGATAGTCTTCTAGTAAAGCTGTAAAGCAAGGCAAAAGGAAATAATGTAAATTAAAAAAGACACTCTTAGAAAAACAAAAGCTTTTTTTCTGCCAGAAGTTAATCATTGTCTTCTCTTTGGACTAGTAAATATTAGCTACAAACATTAAAGGTCTTTCATGACAATATTTAACATTTTATTCGCGGTTCAGTCTGGCAAGAAAACATCATGCCCTATTTTCTTTTCTTTACTTATAGTGACCTATGTATGGAGTATTTTTAGCTCTTAAAGCATTTTAAGGATATACTTTATTTTCTGTTGTTTTTTCTGTCCCAACCCTTAAAGGGCTTTAAAAAGCTTCCTGACATCATAAAAAACTTTAGATTTGCCTTCAACCTAACTGCAACATGCCCACATTCGCAAGTACCATGCATAATGAACCCACAACTAGGTGGATTTCTCCTTACTCCCACATCTCAGGAGCATGGCTTTTCCCCTGTTGTTAGCTGCTAGCTGTAACAGGTTTATTCGGATTAGCTGCGTTAGCGTTGTGTCCCTGATAAGCTGTGATGCTGGGTAGCTAATCATCTTCTCCCTCCTTTCCATCCTCCTTCTTCAATACAAGTTGTTCTTGTCTTTTTTCAACTGCTCCACTCCCTGACCTTACAGACCTATTGATCTTTTAACATTTCAGGAGACAGCTGTAGAATGTGTAGCAGGCTATTTGTTGTCCTATTGCATCTTAAGAAATTGATGATTCTGTTACGGTCTAAATCAAACATAATCAGATATGTAATTCCATCTTGTAGCTTTAAGTAATCACTACCACACTGTAAAAGCTACAGTTAAATCAGTGGCTCTGTTTCTGAATCACATCAAGAACTGGTGTTGGATTAGAGGCGGACAAGACAACAGAATGACTACAGTCACTAAGGTCAGATTTCCTTACCTTATTCTTCCCCAATTTTCAGGCCAAACCTGCTTTTATTGTAATCAATTTGAGGGAATGAACAGATGACAATACATCTTCCCCACTATTCCTAACTGCAATCACTAAGGAAAACACTATTGACCTGTAGTGTAATCATCTTCTATACCAGACCATGCTTGTGAATCTGCACCTTTCTCAGAATGAATTTTGGAAAGGGCAAGAGCAGGACAAAAAGCAGAATCAAGCAGACCTAGAGCTATTCTTCCTATCTCACAAGTCATTTCTCAGGAGCAAAGAACCAACCACACAGCTCTTTAGAGGAACTATCTCACTATTATGAACCGTAGAGAAAGAACCATAGTGTAAGCTACATACATTTCACTGCAGAGATAAAATTATTATGTATGGTTGTTCGTAGGGTTAACTATCATCTATGAGATAATGAGCACCCTCTGTTCTTGCTGAATATTGTTTTGTACAAAATAGCAATGGAAAGGATTTTCCTCATTAACGAACCATGATGGAGGGAAGAATGAAACTTAAGACAGCTAATTTTTCCAGGATGATAATGTTCTTCATTTTTAGGTCATGTGAGTTCCATATTAATTATAGAAAGATGGAGGCTTCACAATCCCCCTGCTCCCTCTCTCATTACATACATAATTGTGAAAGCTACCTTGCTGTAATAAAACATTAATCTCTGTACTTCTTATTATGGGATCACAGATGCATAGTGATGGATGACCATGTGTCAGAGAACATTTCCACAGTACACTGTAATATCACTGAGTCATCGTTTGGAATGTGAAAGCCCAAGTCCAGAATCTTAGCTAGACTACACCTGTTTGTTTCTCTTTTAAACAGACTTGCTACAGTAGCTTCTGAGTCACGTCATATACAGAGATACCTGACGTTATTTAGGCATAGTCATACCTCATTGAGTAATTCTGCGTATGTACAAATACACAGAACTCTAACTGTCTTCCAAAACCTGCCTTCCTTGCAGTGTTCAAGGCAGAATTTGCTATACCCAGAAGAAGTAGGACATGGGCAAGAATGTCATGTAGATTTAAACAAAAAAGTCTGGAGAGATACTACTACATTGCAGTAGATATGACAGTAATTGCTTTGTAATGCAGTAATGACAGAAATTAGAATACTTGTTAACTTATCTGAATATATATCCATGCAGTTTATCTCATCTGCAGACCTGCACAAAAAAAAATTTGGCACATCTCTTCATTCAGCTGGTGTTCAAATATAATTTCTCATGTGGCTTTTTACTCTTTTTTTTATGTGTTGTATAGTCCAGGACAGTCAGAATCTACAAATACATCTGGAAGATACACTTACCTATTTACAATAGCTTAGCTACTTACAGCTGCTTCTAGATTAAAACAAGCAAACAAACATACTAAACTGAAAAAGTGTGTCAGCCAGCAGCTTTCACTAAAAGAAGTAAGTAAAAGGCAGTAAACACTTGATTTGCACGTTCTCAAAAGCCTGGACTGGAAGCTATAGAGAAGCCTAAACTCAAAATGACTGCATTCTCTCAACCAAAGATTCCTAAATCTTTAATTAGGAACAATCTTCACACAGAAAGTTAACTACTGTTCTTTTAAATATCCTGCCTCGCAAAGCTCTTTGCCCTGGTCATGGAATTCACAGTGTGCAGGTCAGCCAACTTAAAAGTCTTAAAATAAGAACTCATTTTAATTCTTGGAGAAAGACAAAAGAAACACTAGCTCCTTGGTCCTTTTATCTGAAGGAAAACTGGCACCCAACTCTAGTGCTACTGACAATTTTTATACAATAAATACACATAAATATCCAAATAAGATTCGTACAATATAACTAATGCAGTGGCACGCGTATATATATATATACACACACACACAGAGGTACATACATTCTCAGCAAATTCTATGCAATTTACATAAAAAGGTCTTCTGGAAGAGGGAGGGGGAGAACAGTGGAAAAAAACCTCAAAAATTTAATCTATGTTATGTGTCTAATTGCATATGCATAATCCATATAAGTATGCATAAATGAGTCTCTCACATGCACTACTTATACAGAATGTGCAAATCTCCCACACCTCTGAGAAAATAAATTGCAAAATCATACCATATTACTTGTCGATTCTTACAAAAAGGAAGGTTTACAGCGGAAAATCCTGGTCTTTGCATCAAAACAGTCAAAATCAGCATCACATTAGTATCGATGGGATGGTGTTACTTTGCCAAAATATGTACTTCTCTGTAACTCAACTATACATGTATACGCTTTATGGAACATTTCCCCCTCATCCTATCCAACATGAAATGCTGAGTTTCACTTACCCTTCAGTGTGTCCTCTTTTGTAGGGCCACACTCATGTTAAATTAAAAAAAAAAAAAAAGGGCCTTTGAAGTTCTAACTATGCATTCAACATTTACAGTGCTTATCCAAACTGAGTTATATATTAAGTAATTTTACTTTCTCAATTATTATCAAGCAGAAAATACAGAGCAGTAACTATTTTCACAGAAAGATCTTAACAGCATGTAACTGAAAAATAAAGGTATGAAATTCACATCTTCAGGTTTCACTGTTGCCGGACATTATTCACATAACAGGCTTAACAACTGCTTGTGGAGGAGTGACTGCAACAAATAAAGGGTGTCCATGGTCGTTTATCTTCTGCAAAAGCAAATGTGCTTTGTTGGGGAACAACAGCCATCTGAGAGAACTATGCAGTGCTTTTGGATTAAGGCTAAAGAAATCCATGGTAAGATGTTTACCATAGACATATAAGCAGGATACATGAATAGTAAACTGATTATTTCTTACCATCATTCCACAAAATTTCAGTATTCATAACCTAGCAGGTATCAGGCTTTAAGTATTCAAAACCACTGATTTCTTTAGTATTTTATACTTCCTACCACAGTTTGCCTGAGCAAACAAGATAAGAGGAACCAACTGTTTGGAAACTGCAACTTTTCTTGTTATTTACATGAGAAATTATACATCTGCTTTAGTTCTTATGTAACCCTACAATGCTCTCTTTCCCTAAACATGTTATTTCTTGGTATTTTCTTTTAGTTCTGATTTATTTTAATTAATCGTTGCCTTTCGCACAAGCTTTAGAATTAACAATAGTACACATCAGTATCCACCTGACATGAGGAAATACAGACATTAAATAACTAAATGCTCAGCTTTTAAAATGAATGAATTGTGTTACACTTTATAGAGCAAGCATATCTTGACAGCGCCACAACTCTGAAGAGGTGACAGTCATTTAGTTGCTCTATATGTTAGTAACTGCAGTCTGTCACAAGTGATTAGTTTTTGGACAAAACCTATTCAAAGCAAATCTGTTCCATGTTTAAGCATACTCAGGACAGACATACGTAGTTTAAAAATCATCTGAAGTGATATAAGACACAGCCAAATGTGTTGTGTTCTTCTTCCCCTACAAATATATCCAAGAAGTTTCATGGGCGTAACAGGGCAGATTGCTCTGATCTCTGCAAAGCAACTATTTTCACTCAGATTTACAAAGCTGAAATGAATGGCACGCTGAAGTACGTATGTCTTTCCACCGGCAATAAAGGTTGTGCAGATGATTAGCTCAGATGCTGTGTAGTTGCACAAAGGTAGACAAGTTGAATACCCCTCACAGAAGAGTAACCTGCGTGTTTTCCTTGGCCTTTGAAACTACTTTGAACTATTCTATTTCGAACTTTCTGCCAGAACACCTGTTTCTTTGTCCTTGTTCTCTTGAAGATACTAGCAGAAAAGGTCATTTGCACTAATAAATCCATGCCAGTTTTAAAATTTTAACCATAATTAAACTCTAGAAAAACACTATCATGAACATTTCAGTATTTAAAAAGTGGCTTTACATTTACAGGAAGTGCAGGTAGTTAAGAATATTCAAAGTTAACAGTTTTCATATAAGGGGACAGCACAAGGCCTCATACAACTCAAACACTTAAAAATAAAGCTAAACAATGCATATGCTTCTTTAACTATCATCTATAAATTGGTGCATTTTTCACAGATAGTTCTTCAGCATTTCTGAAGGCAGGAGGGAACAAAATTTCAAAATGTCACACACAGAAAACATGCAGTGATATCAGGGAAAGAATCCAGATCTTCCAGTTCCTAAATCTTACGTTCTGTTCATTATGCCTCTTCATTTTTTTCAGGAATCACAGTTTAATAGAAAGACAGTCTAAATTACGTGAATTTCACCTGCCAAAACTTAATTAAAATTAAATTTCACCATTTTTTACACCAAGGACTAAGAGTAAGAATGAAGGTTCCATACAGAAATTAGAGCAAAAAACCTGAATCAATTATTTTGCGCCTGTCTGAAAAATAACAGATTTTTTCAGAAGTCAGATTTATAGCAAAATAAAATGAGGAACTATGAAGTGAACAGTAGAGCAGAACTAATTTTTCAAACCAGCAGAATCTTTCAAACAGGATTTACTAAGGAGTCGAAAGCATGCTACACAGAATGCTATCTCAAATAGGGATTAGAAATAGGAAGCTCTCATGTAAATTTTACTTTTCCATAGAGACAGATCGAACAGTAACAAGAAATCTGCCAGTTCATGAGATGTCACCATTAGAGTGAGAAAAGGTATAATACATCTTAAGGAAAAGACATATCTCCTCTGGTGATTTGACACTTGAAAACACTTGAATTTCTGATTCCGAAACAACACACTGAAGACATTAAAACCAATAAGTACAGTTTTAATGTTACCTCATTTTTTTCTTTTTCTGTGTCCAGCGGTAAAGAATGAAGGATACAATGGTGATTATCAGTGGATGAAAAGCAAGGAATGTGAAATATTGGTAATGTTTCAGACAAAGCCATAAACTGAACTCCTAATATGCAGGAAAAAACAACCACCCTCTACTACAAAATAAATGTATGTCTTATTTCCCCATGCGTTCTCTTCCCCCTCTCTAAAGTATCTGCTATTGTCTCTCAATTTTTCTGATAAAAAAATGAAAGAGATTCGTCATACAAAGGGTAGTTCCCAAGTATACTGGAGAGCCACAGACATTTCAAAGAACACCTAAATCTTAGAGGCCACAAACATAGTCTAGCAAGAAACGCTTCTACAAGTATTTATGACCTATTTGACTTTGAAAGCAAAAGGCAGATTTACATCAGATGCTAATTTATTATCTCCTTTATTTAAAATTTCATATAAAGAAGTCCTCAAAACAGTCCAGGAGAGAAACCCAGTTAAAAGAAACTCTATTTTGGAATCCAGATCTCTGATAAACAAGTTGCATATGGCAAAGAAGATGACAGCTGCACACTGAAGTAATTCAGAACTACCTGCTCATCCATCAGATGCACTTTCTCCAGTTTCAGACTCACATGAAACCCTGAAATCCGAATTTTGTTACTTTTAAAGGAGTACTATCATCCCAAAGGATTCTACACTATCGTTTTAGCTAGTGACTAGGTACTCTTTGCTGCCAAACACTAGCAAAATAAGCACTAACTAACGTAAGCCGTGTCAGGATCAGTTCTATCTTCAGGCAAAAAACCATTTGCAGTCTCCACTGGAGCCCAACTATCTCAGGAAAAGAGAAGAGCTGAGTACACTCCTTAGAAAAGCGCAGGCATCGCCACAGTGCTTTCTAATAGCAAACAAACATATGCTGCAATTAGTGCTTTTCATTTGAGTTCCTCAATGTCTCACTGTTGCAAGAAGTGCCATGGACTCATGAGTGACTTAAATCTTACAAGTTTATTTCCAATGAAAATCTGTAACCGGGGAAAAAAAAAACTGTTATGCACAATGCAACCAGGTCACAGTTATGCCCAAGAAGAAATGAGACTACTTGTTGTCAGTATTTTCCAGAACCACAGAAAACAACCCACAGACAATATGTCTATTTATTAGGACTCAAGTCCCACTGTATTTTGTCATAAGTTATTCAGGCAACACCACAAAACACAAAGACAAGATGTTGGGATGAAGTTTCTGTCTGCAAAATAGGCTGGATTGCTACTTCTACCAAAGTCTTAATGGAACACAATAGATTCTTCCGCAGTTCCTTCTTCCTGGCTTACTCTCGGTAGTCCTTCCCTGTAGCATACAGCAATCCTTTACATGTATTGCATAGGCTACTTTTTTAGGGAGTGGGGGGTGGGTGACAACAAACAAAAAAACCCAAGTGAAGGTTATCATTTATTTCTGCTGTACTAAATAAAGTATTAGAGTAGCTTTTTGCGAACAGCAGAATTTGAAAAAAATAATACAAACGTTGAAATATTTCCTTGGTTTGAAAAATCTATGCAGAAAATGCAGCTTGTATATACACTTCTGAAATTGCCAAGAAATGTCAACATTTTGTTTCAATCGCATGCAGCAGTGGAATCTCAGCACAGCTTCATTTTTGTGATGGTAGACTTTGTGGGCAGAGTTCGGGGATGTTTACGGCATGAAGATGGACAATCAAAACAGTCACCAATTTCCCATGCAATACAGCAGAAAAAAGGCCTAACATTCTTTTTAATTTAACGCTGATCTAATAGACTTAAGATCAACAATCCCTAACATCCTTCTTTCTTATAAGGTCTCAGCAAATTATATGAATCTTAATTCTCTTAAAATAAAAAATAGTCAGGGGGTCTACTCCCCATGGCTGAAGAGATAAGCAGGAAATCTGTGCTGTGCCCAAATGATAGTGACAGATGATACAGAGAGAAAAATTAAGAGAAAATCTAAAAAACTAAGCCACTTATTCAGAGTTGTAAAGTATGACTTTGTTTTTAAAAATTTAATCAGGTCAACAATACTGGTGGAAGTATGTATTTGGAAAGACATGCATTCAATGGATGGACCACTCAGTGGATAAGGAATTGACTAGATGATCACACTCAAAGAGTTGCTGTCAATGGCTCGATGTCCAAGTGGAAACCAGTGATGAGTGGCGTTCCTCATGGGTCAGTATTGGGACCGGTGCTGTTTAACACCTGTACAAGCAACATGGACCAGTGGGACTGAGTGCATCCTCAGCAAGTTTGCCGATGACACCAAGCTGTGTGGTGCGACTGACACGCTGGAGGGAAGAGATGCCATCCAGAAGGACCTTGACAGGCTGGAGAGGTGGGCCTGTGCAAAGCTCATGAAGTTCAACAAGGCCAAGTGCAAGCTCCTGCATATGGGTTTGGGCAATCCCAAGCAAAAATACAGGCTGGGCGGAGAATGGATTGAGAGCAGCCCTGAGGAGAAGGACGTGGGGGTGCTGGCTAACAAGAAGCTCAATGTGACCTGGCAGTGTGCACTCACAGCCCAGAAGGCCAACTGCACCCCCAGCAGCATAGGCAGCAAGGCGAGGGAAGGGATTCTGCCCCTCTGCTCTGCTCTGGTGAGACCCCCCCCGGGAGTCCTGTGTCCAGCTCTGGAGCCCTCAGTACAGGACCTGTTGAAGCGGGTCAAGAGAGGGCCACAAAATCAGAGGGCTGGAGCACCTCTGCTGTGAGGAAAGGCTGAGAGAGTTGGGGCTGTACAGCCTGCAGAAGAGAAGGCTGTGGGGAGAGCTTACAGCAGCCTGCCAGTACCTGAAGGTGCCTACAAGAAAGCCGGAGAAGGCCTTTATACAAGGGCATGTAGTGATAGGACAAGAGGTAACGGTCTTAAACGGAAAGAGGGTATATTTAGATTAGACGTAAGGAAGAACTTATTTACTGTGAGGGTGGTGAGGCCCTGGCCCAGGTTGCCCAGAGAAGCTGTGGCTGCCCCCTCCTTGGAAGTGTTCAAGGCCAGGTTGGACGGGGCTTGGAGCAACCTGGGCTGGTGGAAGGTGTCCCTTCCCATGGCAGGGGGTTGGAACGAGATGATCTATAATGTCCCTTCCAACCCAAACCATTCTATGATTCTATGTTTTCTTACCAATTTCAATGTACATGCCTGTAGATATTTCTGTCTAGGAGACCAGTACGAATTGTTCTGTGCTGATCGTGGTTTATATATGTCATCCATTAGCAACTGAAACTTTTGAAGTCATGAACAATATTTCTGTACAGTCTTAAAGACCTAATAGTACTTTTTGATGCCAAAGGTTTATTTAATGTTTTATAAGGCACATAATACAAATTAAAATAAATAACACCTTTCATGTCTTGAATCACTAAAAGCTACAGGGATTCATATGGTATTTTTGAAAGTAATAGAGCACAAGACTGATGCTCATAGCTCCATTAGAAATATTTATATGCAAAACACTGCTTTTTCCAATCATGAATTTCTTTTGAGATTCATTATTGCCTTATAGTACTTTTGTCTGAAAAGAGACTCTTGGGAGATGACACTTTCCTTGGTTAGCATTGTTGTAGCTGACAGAATGCATAAAAGGCAAACTGCTTTTTCTCCAGCTTTTAGCCTGAGCCAATCAAATGCAGAAATTCTTGGCCTCTTCTGATCTTGAATTCTGGCTTTTGAAGTTTACAGAATAATTGTAGCTCTCAAACACAGAATCATTTTGTCGCATAGCCCATTCTGGCTTGCTTAAACGCTACTGGTACCCTAAATACCATTAATATATATAAAAAAAAAGTTGTTCTTTGCATTGTAGACATGTCAGCCTGATTAAAAATGATTGCACATTGTTAGCATTAAGGCACATTTCACTATGAAGAAATGATCCCTGAAGGCATATTACACTTACCTTCCTATCAAAAAATAATTTATACCTGAAAAATTTTTTTTCTTCTCTTTTCAGCTGGTATTACAGGCCCCTGCCTGGATTCCTGGGCCCTGCTATGTTAAACACTTGTGCAAAAAGACAATCTCTTCACTGAAGAGCTTACAGAATTGTTCATTCTATTTTTAGACAACAGCACAGAGTAACTGGAAAGTACAAGTAACAAGATGATTTTGAACATCATGATAAGCACTGTTTAATCACTGTAAAGGCTTTATAGATATCACAGCAAATGAGAGTTTCAAAAGGATGGACTTGAAAGGAAGGAAGGTGACCTCGAGGGATATTTAGAGGCAGCTTCTTCTAAACACAAGGGAAGATTAAAAAAAAGAGGCTTGTTAGCAAGCTTGATAAGTAAACAATCAAGACACTTTGACTGCTCATTTGTAGTTCAGAATAAAAACTAACAGCAAGTAAGGCCATACATAAGGCAGAGCAGACCACAACTAAGCAGCTTTGTTTGCAAGTAGCTGGAGAGATCCTGTCACAAGTCTACTTACGAGGCGTGTAGGGAAACCATGCAGGGTGGTTAACCCAAGAACCAAGCAAATGATCTTACCAGCAGAGTTCTGCATTGACATAAACTGCACGAAACTGGATTGAAGGTTCATAGAGGAGGGGTTTTTTCTCAGAGTGAGGGAGAAGTCTGGGATTTGGAAAGCTTTCAGTGTGGTTCTGTTTCTGGTTTTGCTCCAGTTCAGTGCAAAAGATTCAGCGCAAGTTATTAATGGCAACAGCATTTAACATCTCCCACCAGTTCAACACTTAAGAAAAAATAAAGATTTATTTCAGTAACAGTGGCACTTCAAACTACGCCTATACTATCTGTCTTGGTTTCGGCTGCCGCCGGCAACAAAAGCGCCACGCGGCCGCCCCTCCCCCCGCCGGCGGGCGGAGGAGAATGGAAA
>Ga0065711_1032527_pt1 | contig 27159 bp, 14 predicted proteins | sample Hoacrofraction12_FD_59098 | JGI IMG/M metagenome (GOLD analysis project Ga0065711, IMG submission 59098) | Hoatzin crop microbial communities from Cojedes, Venezuela - Epithelial fraction 12 v2 (version 2) | ecosystem: Host-associated > Birds > Digestive system > Esophagus > Crop | place... | reverse complement strand
GGGGGGCGGGAAGGCGCCGGGGCGCAGAGGGGAGCGGCCAGCGCGGGGGAAGGGCGAGGCTGTGGGGCAAGGCGGCGTATGCCCGTCCTGTCCCCATGCTGTGTCGTAGTTTAGTGGAAAAAGGAAGGGGTTAGAAAAGGGAAGTGATTTAAAATAGCCTCCCATCCCTGCCGGGGGCTGGTTCCCTCTCTGTGGACTGCCTGTGCCGTTGGGTGGGGGGGGGGCGGGGAGGGCAGAGGGATTCTCTTGTGTGCAGAAGCAGCCTGGGGGGATTAGCTGTTGAGGGGAGGACTCTGTCCCTCATTGCCTCCCCTCGTCTGGATTGGTTTTTTTTTTTTTTGAGGGGAAGGGGCCAGGATGAGCTTGCGGAGTTTTGTTGGAATTCCTCCTTCCTTTCTGAGGAGCTGCCGCTGCTGAAGCAGATTTTTCCTTCCTTTCTTTTTTTGTCTGATGCAGAATCACAGTAGCTAGGCAGCCTCCCTCTTTTCTTTCCTTCCTTCCTTCTACCCCTTCGATATGTAGGAAGGGAGAGACATCAGCGGAAAGGCTGAAATACGCGTATATGGACTCTCAAATGTATTTTTTCCTGGAGGAGGAAGATAAATCCCAGTTGCCAGTGCACTGACTTTTTTGTTGCCTTTGCATTGCTTGGTAAAAATGGGGTTCGCTTACTCCAGCTAAATTCGTGGAGCATTTCAGAGAGTGGCTACAGTGAAGGACTTCATATTTTTTGCATCAGAGGAGCTGTATTGATGTTAACCGTTTTTTTGTAAAATGGAGAACGAAATATTCACACCCCTTTTGGAGCAGTTCATGTCTAGCCCTCTTGTCACCTGGGTAAGCATTCATTTTTTCCTCACGCATTATTCATTTATTTCCTCATTGTTTGAAGGTAAATGCCTTGAGGCAGAGAATGAGGTGGAGTTAGTGTCATGGTGGTGGTGATTATGTTTTAGGTTAAGACATTTGGACCGTTAGCTGGAGGAAATGGGACCAACCTGGAAGAGTATGTGGCGCTAGTGGATGGCGTGTTTCTGAACGAAGTCATGCTGCAAATGTAAGTATGTGCCAGTTGTGCCTTGGGTTTATTTTTTGCTATTGTCTTGTTTCTCTTGTATATTTTGTTTTCTTATGAAAACTTTTCCCCCCCATATTGACCTTGGTAAATGTATTTCTTTTATACTTGAAGTGGTCTTGTGGTCAGTTAAGAGGGGGCTTTGGAGCATAGCAGATACTCTTTCCAGTTTAATGTCCAAGTGATGTATTTGCAGGATGCATAGTGTAATACAGGCTGAATAATGATACATACAACTTCCTGGAAAACTGGATGACTGTAAATAGCTTCCCAGGTTTCCACCGAGAAGCATAAAGGTTCATTCTACTATAAGTCATGCTCATAAACAGTATTTTGAATAAATTTGCTTGGCTAATAAGGTTTTAATACATCTCTTAATTCGTGTGACATACAACTTAATGATTGTATGCGAGTCACATAATGTTTACTGAGCAAATGGACCATCCTTTAACTCCTTCCGCTTTATTTTTTACAGTTCCAGATTAAACAGCAGCTGTGCAGTAAAGCTGAAATTTTAATTGAGAATAGAGAATGTTTTCTAGCTATGAACCACTGAAGAAACATTTTTACATGGTTTTATAAATTGTTTATTGAAAACTCTGTTAGAAAAATTTCTTTATAACTATAGTGGCATTTTGTTAATCATAGCTTTGACTGGAATATTGCCCACTACTGTAATAGTGGAGAGTAACACTTTTGTCAAGTGTCTAGTGGTATAATCATAAAAATGTTACTAGTGGAAAAAATTTCTGCATACATTTTTTTTGATATGTTAAGTCTTTACAGAGAAATACATCTTTGGTTTGTACAGGTATGAAAAAATGTAGGCTTATGGATGGCTGGATAGTTACATCAGTGCATGAGCAGCTTGTGTTGACAGCTGTGCGTCAGGAACACTGCTTAGTGATGGGCATCCTTTTACTCTGTTTATAGTTTTTACTCATATTTAGTACTTTAAAAGCTTTTGCTCTTGGTATTCAGCTTGTAATCTATGTAAAAAGATCTACGTGTTACGACATTTAAGTTTGAATTCGCCTCCTCTGAAACCAGTATTTTCTTTGTCACCTACTTCTGTGCAGCTAAAATTGGAAATATTCACTTCTAATGCTGAGAAATATGGAAAACTTGGTGGAAGTGAACTTTTTGAAAAAAATCTTGAGTGTATTTCTGGCATATTTTAAGAAGAATTTTAAGCGATGCATTCACCAAAGTGTACTATTTTTATTTCACAATGTATCTATTTTTTTCTTGGACTACATATAAATTAAGTAGCTTGTCAATTATGACCATGCATTTAACATGTAGTGCTTCTATTGGGTAAAAGTTTTTGACAGCTGGAAGGCAAATTTAGTACTGGAACTGGAACAAGTTGATTTTGAAGAATATAACATTGCAATTAAACTTTCTCAGCAATTTTTTGTGATACTAGCAGTGTAAATTGACATCTGATCTATTATGTGGCATACATATATGTAAAATGAAAAGCTGCTGAGAGGGAATGTTCCCATGCTTAAGGCACTGTGCTTTGAATTTGGCTTTGACTTTGTGCATCTTTGACCCCGTACCATGTTTACTGTAGTTTACTTAGGAGGAGTTGTGTGTGGATGTATAAAAAAAATACACATGGGAAGTATGAATTTAAGATAATTTAGTAGTCAGAACGATTAAAAACTACCTTAAACTAGAGGTGTGTGTAAAAGGGCTGGCATACAAATAAAGTTCATTTTACAGATATGTAATTACCCTGGAAGGTGTTTTTTATTTAAAATACATTTTTGGGGGACTGAAATGTATTATGAGTGATTACTACTTAGAATTAATGTTTCCAGAACTGTACTCTTTGTTGTGGGGGGTGTGGTGTGTGTTAATTTGTTTTGGGTTTTTAGCCAGGAAGGAGGAGAAAAAATGTTTCATGTTTTGCAGGCAGGTGCTATCTCTGAAGTCACTGTGGAAACCTGTGTTAACTTCTACTCCTGTTTACTTTGAATATCCACCTACTAAACACATGCCTTCATTTGTAAAAGCGTTTAAAAGATGTAGCTCCAACTAATGATTAATAGAACTTATTTTCAGTATTTTCCACTTCTTAGTACTTCTGTTTTTTTCCTTTCAGTCTTAACTACCATATGTTGAGGAAATGTGGCAGAAAAATTTGTATAACGACTTCAAAAGCAAAATATTTTTCTTCAGAATGATGTTTTGGGGGGGGGGGGGTTTTTTGTTTTTTGTGTTGGTTTTTTTTTTTTTTAGCTCTCGATGACTGACTTGAGAGCTAGAGATTCGTGGTTAGGAGCCATGGCACTATTAGAAGCTACAGAGAAATGTTCTTGCAGAAGTCACCAGGAGTGCCATTTGTAGAAATATGTGGAAAGCACTGCTAGAAGTTGGTGGTTTTTTTTGCATGAGTTGTGTTATATGGTGCTTACTTTTTCCTCTAGTTTTGAGGTATTTGAGGCTATTAATGTTTTAGTGTGACAAAACAGCTAGTGAGTACCTGTCACCTAAGGACTTTGTGATGTTGTGGTGGTGTAGGTCGGTTCCTATGGTTGGAAAGCCATTGCATCATTAAATGCTTTAAAGGGCATTAAAAGCATTAGCAAGTGGAGGCTGTTAGAGGTGTTGTGGTCCTGCTTTATTTATACTTTATTTTTGCCAAATGTTGAAAAAACAAAATGCTGTGACCATAAAAGTGAGTGTTAAGATTGGATTAGGCATGGTTTGTAAGCAGTTCCACAATCAAAAAAAGTGGCGTTGTTACTTAGAGGAGGTTTTTTTGTTCAGTTAAAAAAGAGTTGATTCTGCCCTCTATCAGCTACAAGTAAGAGTTTCTTAGTATGGCATTTGTTTGTGCTTGTCTAGACCAAATTTATTTTCAACAATTGTAATGATTCAGATAGAGTAGTTGCAGGATAATGGTGCTGAGATGGTTGGGTTTTATCAGCACTGAGTTTATTAGTTCCTCATCCATGAGAAGGAGTAATTTGTTGTATTCATTGTAAGTCTTTTGCTTTTTACTTTTTGGACATTTTAGTACACATGAGAACTACACAGATTCGGTTCAGTGTCCAGTTACATCTGAAAAGTTCTTCCTTTGCTGGAGATGCTACAGACCTTTTTAAGTTTTATTTTGTTTTTAATTAAGGAGAGTTTCAGTGTTATAATATTAGCTCCTAATTTGAGAGAATGTCTCTCATTTCCTGTTTAAATTTAGGTCCAGTTCTTCAGAAGTATTCGGTTACCTACCTTCTGCTAGGATCAGTCAGTATCTGATACTTCTGGATAGAAACCCATCTGTCTTTCTAAATCTGAGTCTTTATCTTTCTGTTCTTTGATACAAAAAGGGGTCATACTGCTTGGAAATAAATCAGAACGCGGGAGATCACTGCAGTGATGTTCTGCCATGGCAGAAAGGTGGAGGAACATACCAACAATACTTCCTACCTGTACTATACCTCTGTATCATAATACTTCTAACATTATGAACTGCTCATATACTTGAGTAGAATATGTTGCATATATTACTAAAATAAACAAAGCAATATAATTCAGTGGATTAGTCACCTGTTGCGCATCTAAGTGCAATTATTAGTAGTCTTAGAGATATTTTTCCAGAACCTAACACCTCATTTTTTTTTGAGTCTTAGTAGTGTGCTGTTTATATACTCTTTTGATTCAAAAAGATGAAAGTATTCTTACAGAAACACTGATTTTTCTAAGTGGTTTTTGAATTTTCATTTCTAAGTCTTGTTCTGTGATATTTGTTAATTGAATTCCAGTAGGATTGTGTAAGAAATGCTGAAAGTCTTGTGGTACAGACTGTGGTATGGACTGTGGTTCCTAAACTGGTAAGAGTCTTACTAGTTCATGTGAATAAAAAGACAGCTGTAAGTGATTATAAGATGGAGACTTTCATTACATTTAGCACCACCATTACTATTTGGTCAAGTAACAAAGACTTTAAACTGTATTTTAGTTCTAATGGTTTTATTTTACTGTGCTTTGTATTTGTGGAAACAGATCTGTTTTAAAGGAACTATTGGACAAATACTGCACACAGAATCGGTAACATGGAACCAAACTCTGAAGCTGATTTAATCCACTGTCTGGAGAACCTGCCTGCTTTCACCAGTGTTCCGTTCATAACTTTTGGCTTAATTGAACTTATTAATCGATACTATCCATACCAGTTGTTGCATCCAGACATGCTGAAAACTGCTTCAAAGGATGAAGTATTTTATTGTTCTCCTGGTTTTCTCTCTTCTGCTGTTTTCCCTCTGCTTTTCACTGACTGGATCCACATGGAGACCTTTGATGCCCATAGAATTTTCCAGGTGGACCAGCTGACTGTTGCCTTCCACCACTCTGGTGGCGTGTGCCTAGAATATATAGACTGCTTCACTGAGTCCTTTTCTGAGCTCTTAGTCTTAACTGTGCATGTTTTTCCAAACAGTTGGGCTTGCCAGCCCATACTTCTGGCTTGCCTATATCTTTCCCTGAAAACTGGACTACATCTGTAGTGCTTGAGCCAGCTGCCTGGCTCTGTGAAAGAGTGCAGGAACGTGCACTCCAATCCAATTAACTCTTTCTTTTGAAGAAGACCGTATAGCAAGAGGCAGCTTCAGCCAGGTTCTGGCTGGGTCGAGAAATGGAAAAACGTTTTTTGGAAAATTAAATTTGTGAGTTTGGCAGTAAAAATATGAGCACGTATTTTAGAAAAAAGTCAAATACTATGAAGTCTGCATCTTTCTCACTTTCTTGAAGCAAATGGATTTGATTCACTTTCCAGACATGCTCTGTCAGGCTTCCACACATGCAAGGTAGATGTCACTCTGGTAGTTTGTGAAAGTTATTGCTCATAAGAGTGGTTTCTGCAGCAGTAGGGCCTAGATTCTCCTTAAGGAAAGGTGAGTTTATAACACACACTTTTTTTTTGTAAAAAAAAAAAAAAGCAGCAAATTCTTCAATAAATGGTCCTGTAGAAAGTGCACCATGTCCAAGATTGTTGAAATTCAAACCTTAAAAAGGAAAAGGTAGTTCTTGTAGTGTGATGATTCATTTTAGGCTGGAATGCCTGCCTGCAGTGAGCTTTGAATTGGGCAAATGAGGTGAACATAGGCTGAAACCTGTGCTTCTGAGATGCTTGGGTTTTTGACAGGTAAAGAAAAGTGTGAGTTGAACATGGAATGCTTTAAGTGTTTGATCTTTGCTTATGCCTCTGTTTTACTAAGGTTTTTTTGCTTTTGTATCCTTTTCCACAGTTGATGTTCACTTTCCTTCATCCTGTCTGCTCTCATTTATTACCATGCAGTAAACTGTTCTGTGGTTCACTCTTGTTTCTTGCAGTATTTTGACGATTAGGAAGTAAATAATCTAATCTTCGTCTGCATACATACATCCGCTTCTTTGCTGTCTTCTTCATGTGCTGTCTTCTTTGTTTCTTTGACTCTGGCTACTCATTTCTTTTGGTAGTGTACTACTTATTCCAGCTTTAGTCTAGTCTAGTGACTGGCTCCGGGGGAATAAAAGGTTGTTTGAGAAACATTTCTTTGTATGCACAGGGGTGCTCTATTGAGTCTATCTGCATGTCCCATAAATAGCAGTCTTAGTTGGAGATCAAATCAAATTTTGTAATCAAAATAACTAATCAAACTTTGTAATCAAAATAACTTGTTTCATCATTGAAAATACTCTGGCAAGGAAACAGCGTGTATTCGCTATGGCTTTATAGTTTTCAGAGTGTTCTGCATTTCACTCACATTCTACGTGCTGTTTCAAAGCACACTACAAAAATGATGAAATAAACTTAGGAATAGCTTTCTAGGCCTATATTTTACATGTTTCGTTGTCAGGAAAGGTAGGTAAGAGTGTACTGACAAACTGTCTCCTATGACGTAGCTCAGTTAAGGCTGTTTATTATGTAGGGACATGTGTATACTACATTAAGACTACAGGGCAGAGATGCCTGAGCGAGGTGGTGGAGGAGATGGAGGCACAGAGCGCAGTGCAGCACTACTGAGCAGAGCTGCACTTGCACAAGGCAGAGTCTGGTATGGCTGACGTTGCAGGACCGTGTGAGGAACGCCACGAGTGTGACTTAGGGCCAGAGGAATACATCTCCTGATTTCACACTGGTGGCTGTGCTGTGTGCATTAATGGTTCAGGAGTAGTGGCCGAGTGGCTCATCTAAGCATCATTTGCAACATTGAGGCTGGGTGAGCTTTCCAGTTCGAGTTGCAGCTGGCTGTAATACTTCTGTTTGCAGTGCTGACTTTGCTCTTCACCTGCCTCTGCTTCTGTGCTGCCACTGTCCTAGCTCCCTGTGTTTTAAGGAAAGGAAATACACAACTTGTTTTGCTCTAATTTTTGTGCCAGATCTGTCACTTTGCCAAGGTGGCTGAGATGCCTTGAGCTGCCCTACAACATTGTCGTATTTCTTGGTAGTATAGCAGCAATAAATTCCAAAGTTTTAGGTTAGCTAAAAATATCTTACCTGGGCTGATCAGCTTGCATCTTTCATTGACAAGGCTGTATTTCTTCAGGTTCATTGGGTAGTTGGGGAAGCTCTACACCACAAACCTTTACAAAGTATTACTGTGCTCTGATCTTTCTTTTAAAAAGTAATCTAGTTAACTGACAAATTGGTTGCTAAATCAAGCACATCTTAATCCGATGTTAAATTTGAGAAGCTTACCTCCAGATTTTCCTCATTTGTTTCTTCTGTTAAGGAGGGGCTTTTTAGCTTTGTGTTCTTTCATATGTTCCTCTTATTTTTGGTTCCTCCTCTTTTTCTAAACTAAATACCAAATTGTTGCCTTCCTTGTCTTCATACTACATAGGGAGAAGTGGCACAGTAATTATTTAGGGATCAAGACACATTTTCAAAATGCTGCTTTGTTAGAGCACATGACCTCAGTGGTCAGAGGTTATTTGGTAATAACTGTGTGGGAAGCTGTGTTTGTTTGTTTGCTTTGTTTGAGTGCTGTATTTATGCCTTAAGATGCACCAAAGGGGCATAGCCTCTTAGGCAGTTGTTATTAAGCATTTATTTACAGAATGACTCCCCTTGATTTCGTTGTACTAACTGATGTTAAGGCATTGAATTGAAGCCAGGCTACTGCTTGACCCAAGCTTGGTTGGTGTGCTTTTCCATTGGCTTACTCTGAATAAAAAGCAAAAGTTATCTTATGTTCTATTTTTGGATTGGGAAATGGTAAGGGATGAACTGGTAAGTGGCTACTATTGTATTCCTGGGGGTTGAGTGAATCTTTGAATCTGTGTTGCACATTGATATATTCTTGAAAACTTGCGTCCTTTTCTGTAGTGATAGGAGATAAAGTCCTTTATTTTTTTATTTCAGAATTTTATCTTATTTTAAGCTGCAGGGAAATATTTGCTCTAGTTTTTTGTTTGTGTGATATTTTTGTTTTTATTAAAGAAGTCCTTGAGCAAAAAAACATCTAGTGTAATTTCCTAGTAACTTGGGAGTATACTTGCTGTATATTTAGAGTATTGTGTATGGCAGACAAAATACAGATTCTAGTTGATGTATGATAAGAGTGTAGACAAATGTCGTATGTACAAAGTGCTGGTTTACATCTTGGCAAGAATATTAATGTTCTAAGATTAAAAGAATGCACTTTTACAGGCCCTTGTATGTATGCTTATCTTGTAGCTTTGGGTAGTTAACAGGGGTAAGGTCCTTCGTGTACTGCTGTATTTATATCTAAATCAGGAGGGGATTGTACGTGTATTGATGTGCATGCAAAATCTGCAGTACATTTCAGTTAGTGTGCTGAAGCGATGAAGTTGCTCACATGGATAAAATTTTTGCAAGAAATCTGACTTACTCTCTTTGTCAGTCCCCTTATATCCAGGAGCCTTGCATTTGAATTTGTTGTATTATCTGGAATAATTTGTACAAAAGGCTCAGATGTGTTACTTGGTAGTCTAAAAATTGGTATGGGAAAAGATGAGGAAGTGTATTTTATTGGGGTTAATTTACTTATAGAAGGTTTATTGTACTTCATAAGAAAGGGAAATTCTGGAGTCATAGTGTTCTAACTAAAAGTATTTAATGAAGATCTATGTGGCACTTTCTACAACTTAAGATTTTTTCAGTCACTGAAACTGCAGTATTTGGGTAGCTGTCATGTCATCTCAGTAGACTGATCTCGCATCAGTATTTTCTGCTTTTTTCAATACTCAGTGCACTGAGATGTTTTACCTATCATCAGACTATTGTGAAGCTGAAGTGCTAACCAATTATTTTTTAGAATTTATTCTTTACTTTGAACTTTGCTGAAGCTATAAAACGAGTGAACATTTTTCCAAGTCTTCTAAAGGAGAAATTATTTTTGGTAGTGCTATGATTATCAAATAAAGCAAAGTACATACTGCTGTGGTGTTGGAAGTTAGAGTAGAAGAGAAAAACTTGTATATACAAACTTAGTAAGCTTTTAAGCGGTTTTTTTTTTTTAAGCTTAAATAAAGAAGACTGCATAAATGTGTGTTGATTTTAAATCCTGCATAAGTTGTTTTCCTTTATATTAATATTTTAAATATTTTAGAAAGCACGTTAGCTCCACGAATGTTATTGCTAAGGGCAGTAGGTGTTTATTTGCTTCTCTTCTGTAATTCTTGCTGCTTCCTATCTGTGATGACAACTTTCTGGCTCTATTCTGCTTCTTTTGTGACTGTTTCTGATGTTTCTTCCAAGCTACTACCTGTATGTTTGCAGAATTTTCCTTCCAAGGTAGACTGTAAAAACATTTTCTCACTTAATACCCCGTGATGTTTGGTATCAAGTCATGCTGCATCTTGTGATCCAGATCTGTGAGTGCTACATATGTAAAGCTCATCTTACTGTTGTCACAGGATAATTGCAGGTGTAAATGTTTTCAGTGTTTTAATGGTCAGTTTGAGTTTTCAGTTACTCCGTAAATTCGTATTGGACTGAATAGATCTTAAAATTTGAACTCGTTTGAGAAGTAAAAAAGTTTTGACCCTGAGAGGAAAAATAACACACGGTGCTTAAAGTAGAGATCAGAACTTCAGTATTCATTATCCTCAGTACTTTGTTTTTGTGCTATGTCCATCTTCTTTCTTGCTTGTCCTTTGTTTGCTGTATGCTCTAGCGTCCTGTGCTGCCTTTTTGTTTTATTTGCGTCTGGAAGGTGGTATAGTGCAAGTACTACAGCAATCTAATTCTGCTTTTTCAAATAGTATTTGCTACTAGGCCCTTTGCAAATAAAAAGTCAAACCAAACAAAAAACCTCACAAAAACCCAAAACAAGAAGACCCTTGTAAGATATTTAGATTTGTTGGAGTAGTAAAGTATGTTTGTCAGACTTCTGGTTCTCATTTGTTTGCTCAAAAAAAGTTTTGTTTGTCAAGTTGTTTCTTCTAGGAATTCTCAATTTAATACTCAGGGATGTTTATTTTGTGTGACAATGTTAAGTGTTCTGTAATGCTCTGAATCCTGTAGATTTTCCTTTCCATCACTGAAACTTTTTATTTTGGTGGAAGCCAGCTTACCTATTGCTAGCTGTGGAGCAGAGGCTGCTCCGCATTCTCATTGATTGTTGCGAGGAGCTCATCCAGGTTAGTCAGTGTAGTGAGTGGTGATTCACCATTTTCAATCTGGCAGAAAGCTTTTTCTTTTTGGACATAGTATCTTTTAATGTGATAGGAAAAGAGTACACCTGATAGTCAAGTTGAAACAGTAGTAGTAAAGTTGTTTCATACTATGTGGTGATAAAGACAGCTATTGCTCTGTAAGCTTGGAAGTTATGGGTTTTTGGGGGGTGTTTATTCAGTGATACAAGTGTGTATTTAGTAAATGATAGGTGAATGGTTGTATTTCCTCTCTTATTTCCTCCTACATGCATCTTCCTTATTACTATTAAGGAAAAGAGAAGGACAAAAAAAAGATTATCTGGGCTGCTCTGGACTCTGCCTTTTTTAATACCCTGGGAGGGAGAAGTTAAAGATCACTCACGATACCATTTGAATATACTGTGATTTTGTCTGGCTGTTTGCCCATTCAGATGTAAACCTGGGAGCGTATAGACGTGAGGGGATGTCTCTTCAGGCAAATAATACCACTAACAGCGGGACCGCCCAGTAGAGCAGTTGTTGGTCAGAGCAGCCCTGAGGTCGTGAGGTGCAACAGGTTCATATTGATGGAGAAAGAGGCAGAGTTACTTGGCATGAAGGCTTGTGGCACTGCTTCAGATTCTAGCACACTTCAGCCATGAGTAATTAGGCAGCTCCTCTGCTGTGAGCGCCAACAAGAGAGCTTAGGCACTGTGCAACTACCCTGTGAGTAGTTCAGCCTGGTCAGATGCTGCAGAGCTAAGGCAGGGAGTAGGAAAGCTGTCTGCATATGCTCAGTGTCTACTCATATGTTCTTGGCAGTGTTCCCTGTGATCCCCACCAGCCAGTTGATATGTTGCATGCCACTTGGTTGTGTTTTCTTTAAAGTAGGCATAGTGCTTCAGCCTCCTAATAGTTTATGATGTTGGACATAATCCTAGGAAATGGAGTTTTGTGCAAGGGCCAAAAGGTTTATGATGTTAGATCTACTTTTAAAACTCACTTTAGCATGAGTCAAAAAACCTTTGATACAACTGTTGAACTTCTGGCACATACAGTCAGTCTTTACTAAGTGCAGAATTAACAATGTGTCCTTAGTTTGAGATATTAGTATGCACCTTATTTTGTGGTAAAGGATATATCAGCATTTGTAATGATTACCTTTAGATGTTTGAGCAGATGTCTGCAGAACTACACAAACATTTTAACTGTGATTGCTGCTTGAACAGTATTGTCTCAAGGGTAGAAATACAGACGTTGTACAAGTAAGAGGTAGATTGTCGTAAATGTCTGCTAAAAAGACAAGTAAGGGTGGTTAGTATAAATCTCAACAAAGAAGAGTGATTAGTATAAATCTCAACATTTGCTTGCTTATTGCAAGTTAAGATTAAAGCATGCTTTTAGTTGATCCTGTGTAAGTGCACAAAGATACAATGGCTAAGCAGGATTCAAAAGTGAACACTTGAGCAACTCGAGAACATACATCCCTTGTGTCTTCAGCAAGTCACACTGCGGCTATCCAGCTGTAATAGTCATGTGTGCATTGTGTAGTATCACTGTACCATCACGTTGTTCAATATCATCAATACATTGCAACCTCAGGGCCTGCATGTCTTGCATGATGCTCTTCAAGAGGTGGAAGGGGTTTATTGTGGTCTATTTTTCAGATAAGAATGTACTGAGTTGGTTCTCTGTGCACTTCAACAGTGGGTAGTCTGTGTCATGAATTATTCTTTAGGGAAGTCATCTATTTAAATCCATTTCTATCCACACAGAAATCCTGATAAGCATGTGCCAGAGGTATAGAGAAAGAGTTACAATTTGTTTTCTTTATCTTTTTGATAGATTTAGCATGGAAATAACTCCTCGGCAGCAGAAATTGATCATACTGATAGATGCAGGAGGAGTTTGAAGTATGCCATCTTACACCAGCGTTTCTGGAACATGCATGATCGCAAGGTTCAGATACTCACAGTACTGTACTTCAGAATCTGTCCCATTCTTTGATACTGTAACTCTTAGTAACTGACCCTTTGAGTATGATTGATGATTTTAAAAACTGATCAAACAGTACACTGCTGAAGGTCAGTGCTCCTCTTGTCCCATATGCAGAGGTGCTTCTGGTAACTTCATTGCCTCAGTGTACTGCTTTGTCTGTTGTTACCTCAAATGTTTAAAGCAAATTGGAGATTATCAGTTACTCTTCAGTGAAGGCCCTGGTTTTATTTCAACTTTCCCAGTAAAAAACACTGCTGTATTAAATTTCTTTGTAAAACGCATTCTGTGTGTGTTCATGACTGTCTTGCTGATAGTAAATAATGGAAATGCTGCTTTATTATTTGGAATCTATTTAAAAAATCTGATATCAGTACTTATTGAAATATTTGGCAGAGCTCAGGAGTGAGCCTTGGTATTCCATTTAAAGGGACTTAGCAGAAAATAAAACTTTACTAGGCAAGCAACATTTATGTGTAAAAGTGAATACTGTGCTACTGTAAGCTTAAATACAGATAGAGTAACAGTCAATACTTATTACCTTTTGAGATGTACACTTCTGTAGAATTTTTTCCAAAGTGCTTGTTTCAGCATTTCACTGTAGTTAACAAATACATTCAAACAAAGATATATTTAAAATGAGGGCGCATTGTAATACTAGACTTTATCATTAAGCACCATCAAGGAATAACAGATGGCAAGAGAGGACACAACTGGTTTGCAGTCTGCATAGCTTTAAGCATGAAGCCATTAAGGTATCACATTCCCCTTTCTGATAGATTTTGGTCAATGAAAAATTAAAGACAAGTAATCCCTGATTATATGAGGTCTCAATCTGTAATTCATGACACTGATAGTATTTCAGAATCACTGAAGTTCTTTCTGTAATCAGTAGTTTTAAACTAATCCATTATTGGCATAGATGCTCTTGTCTGTTTTTATTGCTATTGAAATTAATGTATCTTGTCATAAGTAGGTTGCTTTTAAATGTAAAATTGCTTAAGGGTATCTTTTACTGCTCTGCTTCCTATTGACTTCTAGACAGATTTGCCCTATTTTGCTAGGCTGTTTGCCACTGAAGCAGTTCAGTATCTCCACATAATAAAAGGAACAATTCAGAATTCAGAGCATGTATTGCCTTAAAAATGTTTGTAGTGTAACTATCACAGTAGCCGCTAGAGTCTTACATTTTTAGAAAACAGTTCTTTAAAAGCTGTCTTTTACAAAAGTCTATTTTAGAACCAATTTATTTTCAAAATTATTTCATTTGCATCTTATTGTGTTCCCAACAGCATGTTTATTTCAGTGGTATTGTACCAAATGTATTGTAATAAGCAGAATTGTTTAGTATTAATAAAAATTTAATTATTACAGAGATTTTTTTGGTCATAAAAATTAATTCATCATATGGATACAAGTAATTTATTAAGATCTGTAATAAGTTGCTAAAAAAGGTAATCTAAAGATGCATGCTCTTGAAAGCAATACAAATTTTGGCAACTTATGTGTAGAATTTTATCTTTCTGTATGAAAAATATTTGCACATTATGTTTCCTTTGTTTTGGTCGTTAGTTAATTCAAAATGCTTGATAAGAAAATCAGTATGTCCATTCCTGGCTTGGACCAATCTGAGAAAATATAACTATACAAACAACATGTAATGGAAAACGTGTAGCTGACATCATGCTATGTTACTTCATTGAGAGGAATGAGTTAACACATCAATATTTAAGAAGATGAACTGTATTAACTAAATGAATATTATTTAAAATGGTGTTTTGTGCACTAAGGAGACTACTGAGCTTTAAAGATGGAGGCTTTGAGAGAATGAGGCATGGTTATCGGTATTGGGAGTGAGGGTGGGTTTATTTTTTTTAAAATAGTGAATTTGCTGCTGAAGGACCTAATCACAGTTCTTTTGGTAACTGCATGGTGCGCGAAGTGGTCTGTTGAGCCTGTTCTTGCCTGTTCAATACACTTCGCAAGTCAAAACTGACAGTTCAAACATAATCTGAAATCTAGAAGTCAATGGTTGAAGATTAGGGAACACTGGTAAATAAACACACTGAAGGATTTTTCTACAAAGTGGCCACTATTTAAATGTTTACATTTCAACATGTGGGTCATTTTAGTAGGTAGCCTATTAATATTCTGTGTTTACAAAGTATAATCATTTCATGACATCATGTGGTTAGAAAGATTTAAATCACCGTAGTACAGAGGTAAAGTCCTGTTTGCACTAGAAGGTATTGAGAGCAGGATTTGAGTCTGGGAAGAGTTAGAAGCAATTTTTTTCCAAGTCATCCTAGTCATTGCTAACGTGTTGATGGAGAGAGCATTGAAGACAACTTATGTCTCTTGTTTGAAGAATAATGACCCAATACAACAATCTTTACAAAAAAAGTGACAAAATCAACGAAATATAACTTCATACTAGCTATAGTGAGTTATTGAAGCTACATGTTTAATTACATTAAAAATGATTTGTGGAGATTAGTATTGTTAATACTGATATTTAAGTAACTTAATTTTGTCCATCCTCAAGAGCAAGGAGTTAAACTTCTTGGTGCCATAATCTGTTTGAAAGTTCTGCTGAAAAATGGCAGGGGAACTTTGGGCTTTAAGTTTCTGTTGGACCTGTAACAATAATATTTTGGAAAAAATTTAAGATTATTAAAATAAATTTATTCTGTGCAATGGGTTGTCCTGAGGCTGGCATTCGGATTTTAATTGTTAATAGTCTGCAGTAGCAGAGGAGCATATAACTGGACTGTAAGTTTTTTCAGGTGGTAAAGATACAGTTGCAGAGCACATCTATGGCCCAAGTTTTCCCAGTAAAATTCACAATCTCAGTAAACAGTTTAAAAAAGAAAGTTGGAATGCTTTTTGTTTTAAGATACAGGAAGGAATCATTTTGACCCAGAACAGTGTAACTTTTACTGAAAAGAAAGCCTGCAGTTTCTATAAAATGTAAGGAATATGTCAGCCATTGAATTGGTCTTGATAGATGAAGATATGCAGGATACATTGGGTGAATTGGTGGAAATAAAGGAATGTTACTTTATTTTCAACAGTAGCGCAAGTTAACAATTAAAAAAATCTTTGATATGTATCAACAATAACTTTGACACAAGCCTAATACCACAGAATTTCTGATTATCTTTGTTCATGCATAATTTGGAAGAGTTGATTCATATGCTGTTAGCTTTTTAAGGATTAAGATGGAGAGGATGAAATGTAAGAGTGATTTACTGCAGTACTGTTGACAAAGTGTCCACTAAAGGGTTCTGAAAATGTTTGATTAGTATCTGTTAGTGCATGATTTGAGAGTTATGAATGGTTTATTTTTGTACTGTGAGGAGAAATTTTGTTATTTGGGAGCAAAGTCCAGGTATGGGTATAGTGATAGATCCAATACAAAAGATCCAATACAAAAATGTATTTTCTTATGATCAAACAAGAAACAAAGCACGTATGCTGTATCTGTGGTGTATGCAAGTCCCAGTAGTGAAATATTGTACTGCGAAACATGAAGATGACAGCGGTGACAAAGGTGTGGAACTAAGAACTTGTTTCCTAAGAAATCTTGGGCTCTTATCACCCTTTTTTTTTTTTTTTCCACCTCCACACAGATATCTTTGGCATTGATTGTTTCTGGTGTTGTTCAGGAATTTTTCATTTGTGTTCATTTCCCATTCATTGTGTTGGGATAGTAACAATTTGTTTTGTCTTAAAAGTGTGTAAAGATTTTTCTTTGCATACCATTATGGAGACATAGTGCTACACAAATGTTAATGTTAATTTTTTTTTTAATACAGGATCTGTCTAAAGTTTCTAGTACAGCTTTTGAAATGAGAAAGTGTAAAGCCTGAGCTTTTATGACACTTGTGTTCTGAATTTTTGTGGTTACACACTAGTTTTCATGTTGATAATAAAATAAGAGCTATTACGATATCCAGGAAGCTCCAGTGCCTTCTATTTTGAATGCTCTAAAGGGAGATTCATCTAAAATATGTGGCTGTAGAAATGCTGCTGAAGATGATGAAAAAGCCTGGAGATAATCCGACAGTCTTTAAGATTAAAGATGAAGATTAAGGGACCAAGTCGGCCTTTTGGAGACATGAACGTGGAAATAGGAGACTTCAGCTGATCTCTGTATGCTGTCAGGTCAGCAGGATTTATCCTGGATCTTCTCTTCTGATTGTAACAAATTCGAATGAATTCAGTTTGGAAAGGAGTTCAGTTCTGACCATCTGCAAATCAAAATTATTTTTATCCCATTTAGTTCCTTTTTCAGCTACAGGTTGGCTCAATTAATAAATCAAAGGTGTCATCTTAGTCATATAGTTTTGGCTAACACATTCTAAAATGTAGTTCAGTTGTTTATAGTATCTTTAGAAACATGGTGATGAGCATTTAGGAATGGAGCAATTACCTGTGTAAGAACCAGTGTCATAATTTTCCCGGATTTATACTCACATATACGAGGAAGAAGATGCTATGTTTACTGCTTTTCCTTTAAAAATGACTATGCATTTTACATAGGATCCGACTTCCTTTCCCAGCAGTGTTTTTTCTATGTTATTTCTGTTCATGCTTACAAACCAGGAAATTCTGTAAACTGAAGCAGTAAACTGAAGAAAAGACAAATGCATCTTCTAAAAATTATAACATGCTAAAACCAAAGAAAGCTGTGAAAGGCAAATAAAAGTTGGTTTAGGTAACTTAAATTAAAAATATGTTGATTTTGTCTATAGCGACACTCGTACAAAGAGCATGTGGAACTACCAAAGTGAGAAATACCAGCAAAATAAATCATGGTGGTATTGTGTTCAGTGGAGTAGAGGGAATAGTTCATTTTGGGGTGTTGGTTGTTTACACTTACACATTACAGTTGAATTGGGTATCCTTATAGAAATAGAGGAATCGCATGTAGTTCGATGATCTTGTAGACTACTTGCATGTCGTTTCTTTAGATAAGATACATCTGTTCTGTATGATGCATACTCTTTTTCTGGTGTCCTCTGCACAGCCTACAGTTTGAGTGTGTCGGTCACATCTGGCTTTCAGGTGCCAGGTCCTTGGTGTCCTGCCAAGACAATTCATGCTGACCTGTAACCTGCTCCATCCAGGCACCTTCTGAGGAGCTCTACAGCAATACACTGTGTGATGGACGTGCTTTTCAATAGGCAGTTCCTATTCTCCAGGTGCAGATGTACCTGTATGTCACCTGGCAGTACATGACACCCAAGAAATTGAGGGAAGGCCTGTGGTGAGCCTTTGCATGCTGCTTAGAACCCAGGTGATTCATCTGTGGAAAAAGTATAAATACAAAAGCATAAATACAGAAGTGTGACTCTGTAGTAGGTGAAACATCATCTGTGCCGTGCATAGAGTAACTGTCTCTCTTTTAGACAACACTTGTTTGAAAAAATTGAAGAATTAGGGGGTTTTTGGCAATGGCATTTCTTTTCCCTCAGTATTCGGTTGTGTCCACTACAATATTCATTTTGTATTATCATGAGTTACTCTTCTTTCCACATTTAATTTCTGAGTATAATCCTTTGCCTGTACGTGTTGTTATTGAATTCCTTTATACTGCTGTCACACCACTTTTGCACTTCCATCAGGATCATCCTCAGTTGCCATAGTGTTCTTTGAAGTTTTTTGGTGGGTTTTTTTTTAATTGCTCCCACTTTTTGCCAATGGCAGTTCCACTAAGTATATTCTGTATTCTGTTGTCTAAATCATTAATGACAGCGTTGAATAAAACCAGACCCAGCAGGCACTCACCCTTGCAGGAGCTTCCAGTTTGACAGTGAGAAGTTGATAGTTTCTTGTTTGAGTGCAGTATTCCAGCCAGCTGCACATTTATGTGACAATAATATTGTTAAACAATACAATAATATTATTAAATATCGGAAGCTGTGTTGTCCAGCTGTATCAAGTATCTTTGTAAAAGTTAAGAAACTTCTCACTGGCCATCCTTTACGAATTCTCTGAGCCTTTTACAGGGTATTGGGGGGGAGTTGCATTGGTTCTGCATTGTTTTACTTGAAAAATCATAATGAATTGTCATCACGCTGTCTTGTATGTGGTGATAACTTGGTATGTGATGAGGTATTGAAAAAGGGTGACTCGTGCATTTCCTCAGATCCTTTCTACTTTTTGAAGGAAAAAGGGATTGATTTCTTCTCTGAAGCCAAGATAAACCAGAGAAAAATCTGATAATATGTGAGATTATATGACAAAAACTCAAAAAAAAAAAAAAAAAATTTGCTTTGTTGACAGATTTCTGTCATCTGTAGATGAGTATAAAACAATTTGGTGTGTATTAGTGTGATATATTTCATATTCTTCATTGTTCTAAAAATGAAAACTTACATTCTGTTTTTGTGCTTCGTGACAGTAAAATAACATCATGTAATTTTTCAGTGTATAGACATTTGTCAATGTAGCCAGTCTAAATTCTGTTGTTCATAATTGTCTGCTTCAGCAAGAATGGTTCCTGATGTCTGCAGTGCGTGCTGGAATATTTACATTATAGCTGTGTTCTGCTTTCTGTATTCTGTCAGGGATGGGGCTGCTTCTGGAGAAGTGCAGAGCCACAAAAACTTTCTTCTTATATGCATTCTCTGGTAATTGTGATGGGTGCTCCAAATTACATACTGCGTTAATGGCCAAAAAGGGTGCTAATCTGACTAGCTGTATCAGACACAGATGTTTCAAGTTACTTTTTTCTGCCCTTGACAGTCACTTCCACAGCTCCTTATTTACTTGTGGAGGAAAAAAAAGGCATGGTAATTAAGTCAAGAAGTTGTTACACTGCTACATTAACTATATAATTTGTTGTATAGAGAGATTCAAAGACTGATGTTCAGTGTGTTTAATTTGTAGTTGTGCTTTTTTTTTTTTTCCAGTAATCCAAAGTCTGCTAGTCAGAGGATAAACAAAAAAGTAAACAATGATGCATCATTAAGGATTCAAAACTTGTCTATTTTGGTGAAACAGATAAAAACTTACTATCAGGTCAGTAATTGTTTCTTGTATTATGTTTTGCCTAGAATCGTCTTTTATAGCTATGCCTTTAAGGACAATAGTCATATTAAAATTTTCAGGTATCATATGGATGGATGGTTGTTTGTATATCTGGTCAAATGTGTTATCACGCTTAATTTACAGGTATAGTAGTAGTCTGGAAACATTTGTATGTCAATGATCATATGTTTATATAATAGATATTCTGCATCTTTGCTTACTCATGTAGTACATTAGGCAGAATCAGTTGGAATTTTCTGAATTGGGGCAAGTTTTGTGCCTGTGAGAGAAATTACTAAATGTGCATTTAGTCTTATCAAGGGAGTTTTTATAAGAAAAATGTGATAAAATGTGTTGGTTTTAGAATTATTTTGATTTTCAGTAGGAAAAAACATTGAGGTGATAACAATCAAATGGAAATTCATAGTAAACGCGGTGATTATGTAATTTTGAGCTGTAAAATAACCATTGAATTTTTGTTGTTTGTGCGATAGGTAAGAGCTGGTATTATGCCTTCTTGATGCAGAGCCTGAATAGAGTGGTGTACACGTGGACACACTATAGTAGGACACTGCAGGTATTGCCAGTGTCCCTTATAGTGTGTCTTTTGCGATTCCTTGCAGCTTTCTGCCAGGAGAGTCCAGATCTGGGAGAAAATCTCCTGTGATCGGCCTCTTACAGCAAGTGCCTCGTGACAGACCCTGTACTGTTGTATATTTTTCCACGCGTGTACACACATAGTACATGTTCTCAAAAACTCCAAAGAAAACTCCCAGCTGTCACTTACTGCAATGGTCAACCACTGTGCATCTTTCTAGCTAGCGCTTTGTGCGTGTACATGCTTCGCATTGCTCTTTTCTTGGCAGCTACTGCATGGGGATGTAAGTGCTGCCTGGAAGACCCATAGGCTTTTCCATTTCCTGATGGTCATCATCTTCAGCCAGGCATTAGTGTTTCACAGCTGGTGCAGCAGAAGGTACAAACACTGACAGGATTGATCTTTGTTTGAATACAAGGCATTCCCTGTGCTTCTTTGACCTTATGGTATCAGACAGTCCTAGTGCAACAGTGTCAGACAGAATTGCTTGCGTTTGGGTGGCTTATCTTTGAATGATTCAGGATTGTGAATGCTGCTCCAAACCCTTGTGTTAGAAATAGTTTATTACAGCTTTTTTTAGAATAAAAAAGTATTCAATAAATGTTCAAATCGGTCACCATGCCTTTAGTGGTTCAAATTGGTCCTATGTAAGCGTAAGCTTTGGAGAACTGCGTACACTTTTTCCTGCTTACCCTCCCTTGTCTCTCAGGCTTCTAGCCTTGTGAGATGCCAGCCTTTTCAGATAGTCCATGTGAGGGAACTTGCAAACACTGCAGGTCTGACATTTTAGTGGGAGTAAAGGCATTTAGTAGTCAAACTGGAATGCTTGTTCAAATTTAAAATTGCTTTTTGCATGTCTTGATGTTCACTCAGATATGCCCACATGCATGCAGGGAGGTTTATGCATTTGGATTTGGAGACAAGTGTTAAAGGATGGACTGTAGTCTTTGTTTCCTCTCAAACTTTGTGCATCCTGGCAGCTGGTGTTTTCCCACAGCCTGCGCGTGGGTTAGCAAGGCAGCATAGCAAACTCAGTTTCAAGAAGGGGTCGTTTTAGTTCCTGTCACTTGTGAAATTACCCAAGGCAGTACAGCTAGCGCTTGACAGATGCCTTGGAATCAATCTGAGAGGCTTCTCTTAGCCTGGGGTGTGCCTTGGCAGGGGCGTGAGCACTCATGCCCGTGTGCTTCAGAAAGCTGTCTATACAGGTGTCATGCTTGGTATATTGGTCTCAGCGGAATGCCTGAGATCTGAAAGTAGTGGAACATGGAAAGTTCTTCTCTGTAGTTACAATTGCATCTTCTTTTTCAAATGAAGCTGCTTAAATTCTTTACAGCATCCAGTCTTTTGAACCCATACATTTCCTGGCAGCATAAGAGTGTGGAATTGTTCTCAGCAGCTGATCCAAGAGAACTGATGCCCCTATAAGTTTTGGTGGGCTTGGGAGGTTTAGTGCAGTGAGCTTCCATGACTCCCATGGGTGCTCTGTCAGCCTCATTTGACAGATAATATGTGAGTATTTAGTAAAATAAATGCTAATGACCTCTAAAAGTTTGTACAAGCAAGGCAGAATTTTGTGAATAGGCTTAGTTTATTTTTGCAGGTTAAACAACATTTAAAAGAAATATGTGAATTTTGGGACGCACAGGTTGCAATTTCAGATTTTTAATAGAAGCAGTCATTTCAAAAGTAAACAGAAATTGAGAGCAGTTGCACCAAGCTTACTGATGAAGTTAACACCGTGTGACAGAAAAGGTGGTAGACATCTTTGAAGCAAGGTGTTGTGAGGAAAGAGGTGATAATGTCATTAGTCCATAGAGAACACATTTTTTGGTTACCCCTGCTTGTACTCTGCTTCACAGTAAGAAAAGTTTTATGATAGCATCATCAAATTATTTGAGCTATTACAAAAAAAAACCAAAAATAAACAACAAAAAAGCCACTAAGCCCCCACTTTTTAAAGTATGTGATTTTCTTTTATAGCAGCTATAAATACTCAATGAATTCCTTATATTTTCCTCTGTTCTTTATTAATTTAAAACTTCCTGTGGTGTACTTCGTGTCTTTTTTTTTATAAATTTTCTCTGAAAATTGTCTTAATCAAGATCTTAGAAGTACAAGAGTCACGGCTGGTTGAAATTCGTGATATTTGCGTAGGTCAAAGGTATTTTCTCCCTCCTTGTAGTTTGTTTTAGGCATGTGCAATGAGAGTACCTATTTTTCAGTCTAGTATTAATCAGTTCAGATATTTTTTTAATGTCCTATATTAACTGGTGAGAACTTTCAAGTGTAGCTATAGCTAATTATTTCTACAGGTGTTTTTCAAGTAATATTGCGATTTTTGAAACTTGACATAAAATGAGTTATGTTACCTTTTAACTTACAATATGACACGTGCCTTTTGGATGTAAAGTGGTGATGGTTCTGGAATACGTTGCTTTTGAGTATGAGTGTTTTATGTATTAATGAATCTGTCACTGTGGAAAAAACAAAAAGCATGACTCCAGATTTCTGATAGGGTGGCATCTGCTCTGAATAAACATCTGGGAACAGGAGGAAGACTATTCTGCTTCAGAAGAATTAGGTTCTGTCTAGACTGGGGATTTGACCTGATTATAGACAGTACTGGCTGACAGAAGCTATCCGTGGATACAATCTATAGAATAGTTAGGCAAAGCTACTGCTTGAGCGTGTGGGACTTAACCAAAGTAAAACTCAGCCTGATCATGCAAATAGGATTTTGTGCCTTTATATTCAGCATTGTCCCAGCATAACTGCAGCAAAAAACCTGTAATTTTCACATCCGTGTTTTGGCGAGGCCACTGAGACTATGGACATGAAATAGAGGAAATTGATCTTATGTAGTATAAGTGCAATTTACAGCCAATAAAATAAACATCTATCAATAAGCCAGTCAGAGAAACATGAATGCTAATAATTTAAAGGAATTTTGCTGCATTCTGAGACACAGGATCTAGTTGGCTTAAGATCCATAAGCCAGCTCATTGCCATAAGAGGATTTTATTATGTTGAGATGAACTTGCAAACCAATGAAACAAGGCTTTTGTAGAAGTAATTCATACTTGTAAGTTTTTTTTTTAAAATAGAATCCAAACAATTAAGTATTGAACATGTATATACTAATACTTGAAAATTTTTAAACTACTTATACTAATTTCTCTTTAGTGCTGGTTAGTATTTAGTGTTTGCTTTCATTCAATACATATGATTTAAATAATATTTTAATTAACTTTTATAGGAGAATTTGCAGCAGTTGATCGTGATGTCTTTGCCAAATGTATTGATAATTGGCAAAAATCCTTTTTCTGGTAAGTTTATTTTTAACAAAGATGAAAATGTTGTGTCTGTGTAATAATTTGTATTATTTCACTGGAAATAGAATTCAGAAGATTGAACCTTTCAACAGAAGATTTTGTAAATACTTTTAGCAAATAAGTGGTTTAATAAAGATGAGTAATATTTTCTTTGTTTACACCAAAGGTCCACACTTTATAAAAACGTGTTTTGTCCAGACCTCAGCACTGGCTGTCATTAGGGTTTATACTGAAATGAAGTGCATTTCCCAGCACCAGTGAGCAACTGATACAATGTATAAGTTTCATGTATTCCCAGCCTCTTCACTTCCAATTTTCTTTACCTAAGCCACCCCTGAGAAAATTGGCAGTTCAATGCATCTCACTTGTTGCGACTCCTAATCCTTGTTTTTTCCGTCCCCAAAGCTCTCTTGCTTCTCTTGCATCGTTACCTGAAAAATATTGCAGTTACCTTCTTGCTTGCTCCCCTGAGCTGACACTTTCTTCTCCATGCTCCCACCTTCTCTGCTTCCAGCTCTGAGAAATGCAATTTTCAGACCAAGAAAATTAGCCTGTATGGACCCAGCTGACTATCCACAGCCACTTGGGAATCTCTGCACCATGCTCTCAATTCCAGAAGCACGGAGCAGACACACCTGGCCTGCATGGAACCACTATGGATTGGGCAGAATTGATTTACTTGGGTCTAATGTGTCCCAGGTGTTGTACTTCTGAAGTTCTAGCACCTCAACAGAGAGGTTAGGAACTACTCTAACAGGCTGTGTAGCTTCCCCTGGCTTTTTTTTTTTTTTTAAGACATCTTATATGCCATGCTTCTGTGTATGTGAGACAAGATTTTTCTCATGAGCAAGAAGAGCCATCTGTGTTACCTCACTTTCTAATTCCAGGGTTCATAACATTGATACTTTCCATATCCCATCTGCATATATCCCATTTATGTAGGTATCCTGATTTAATTTTTTTGATTGTTACTTTCTGCTTTTGAATATTGCTGCTTTTGCTTCTGAGATCACAGCCTTTTAAGTTTTTATATGTGTAGGTGCTGTAATATATCATATGCACCAAGAAGTGTGAATGTGGTGTCTTCTTTTCCAAAATAATAGAATCCGTTGTGCTTTTATATTTTGATTCCAGACTTTCGTAAGGTTTTTGTAAGACTCCATGGATTTGCCTAGAGACTAGATTTAGTGGAAAAACAGATTAAAAAAATCCAGATCAGAGTATTGGTTTTGTAGTGCCATTTTTAATTCTCTTTAAGATACTGAGACAAAACATATCTTAACAATATTGTGTAATAGAAGATGAAATTTTATTAATAATGCACTACAAAAAGCCACAAAGATAATTTAGTATTCAGTTGTATACATAAAACCTATGCTTTAGTCATTAGTAAGAAGGCTGCTTCTTTTTTTGGGACCTCAGCTAAGTCCATGTAGCTTTTGTGGCTTGGCAGCTGGAACCTCTAATGGTGTGTGCATTGTTCTTCGGTGGGGACGTTACTGGATTTGTGAGAAAATACGGACTTTACTGTAGCGTAGCCCACATATTTAAAAAAAAAAATTGTTACATACGGGTGATATTCTTGAAGATGTTTCAGATTCCTGCCTGAGTTCATAATGGAGTTTGATCTGAATCAGAAGATAGACCTGTTCTTTCGGGTTCCATCCAGAACCTTTCCTCTTTGAAAGTTGACTGTTCTTGCTGTGTCAACTTGGAGAACCTCATCCCTATAAGGATTTTTAAGCTTTGTTTCTTTGATGGGCAAGTGTAGTGAATCCAAACCTCAATGACCTTTTGAGAGATTTGCTGTGTAAATATGATTGCATGAAGGTGAGCCCCCATAGTAAAAGTTGGTTCTCTGATAATGAGTTGGATTTGATTCACTAAAGCTTAGGCTGTGGCTGTGATTTTTCGCAGGAGTATTTCCCAGTTTTTCCCCTTTGCACTACTTGGCACTTAAGGAATTATTAGTAAAGAAATACCGGAAGATGACGAATTGCAGAAGGCAAGAGCAGATAAGATTTCAGGAAGACAGATATGTTTGACTGGATCAGAAGTAGTTGGCTAATCACGGAAAATGCAGGTAGAATGCTGGATTTGAGCTTTGGTACAAAAGAGGTCATCAGAGACTTTATAAAGAAATATTTCAGTTGAGTTAATTGGCAGGAAGCCAGTTTGAGGAGAAAACTGGAGAACAGCTGCAGCCTGTGACTGTAAATGTTAAGTTAAATTACAGAGGAGAAGGAGAGAGGAGGTAATGACGAGGTGAATGTTCTTTTAACGGGGAAAGAGGAAATATTAAAAGAAGTTTGTATTTCTGAGGGAACAAACCAAGGGAGGATTGAAGGCTGCAGAGGGTATGAAAGTCAGGGATAAGAATCAGTATAGAGAAGATCAAAGGATAGGCTAGGATAGGTTAGGGACAAAGTTCAAGCAGCAGGCTGGAGGATGTAGAAGGGAATGGTCTGTTTCTGTATTTGTGATAGAGAAAAAGGAAGAAAAACGTGCAAGATGGGTGGTAGCAGTGGGAAGCTGAGATTCAGTATTTTGCCATGTTCCTTCAGGGCATGTGCAGGAGAGACATGGAAACAGTATTCAGGCAGGCTTCTAAAAGCCAGTCAAGAGATGCTGAAGCAGTGTGTAAATGAGCATGCAAAGAAGTTCAGAGATTGTGTTTTTTTAAAAACAAAAAAAGTATGATGAATTTATTGGTATGAACAAATGTAGGATGTGTGGTGTTGGGATGGATTTCTTCTATTACAGTATTCTGGTTAACCTTTATTAAGACAGGCAGCCAGGTGGAATTACTCTTCTTTAGCTGAAGAAGCCTGCCTCTGATGAAGCATGTTCATTGATGTTTTCTATTTCTGTGCAGAAGACTTCACAACTCGAGTCTTTGGAATACAAGAAGTCTGTATAAATGATTAAAGATCTCCCATTTGATGTTCTTTGTAATGTAGCTACTTGACAAACCTCTTTTGAAAAATTTAAACATTACATGTTCTTTGGGATTATACGTATCTCCCCCTAAAAGAAGCAGGTTGAGTCAGTGTTGAAAAAAGGTCCTCTACTCAATATTAAAAGGCGCAGAGAACTCTTGACTCCCAGAGGAAGGTGGAGAAGCTTAGCATCTGTCTTTCGTCTCTGGTTTATTGCAGCAGTCGAAATCATTAAGAGTTCTTTGCACTTCTAGGGTTTTGTTGTGATTGCTTTTTAATGTCCCCTTTTGATCAAGATTGCTGCATATCTCTTAACTTCTCGAGAAGGATTTTACATTTGTTTCACTTAGAAAATACCGTAGTGAATCAAATCAAAGGACATTTTTTAAGGTGCTTGTGAGTGAGTGGTTACGTCTTTCTTACGTGGGAGTTCATCTAAAATAGACTTAGTTGTCCAATGTAGAAGAAGATTGCAAACTGCCATTTTGGATGGAAGGTTCTGGTTGAATTTTCTTTTAGGTGCTTATAATTGTCTCGTGATCACTGGGTATCATCTGTGATTACCGAGTCCTTTATAAAAAAAAA
>Ga0065711_1032526_pt1 | contig 27159 bp, 12 predicted proteins | sample Hoacrofraction12_FD_59098 | JGI IMG/M metagenome (GOLD analysis project Ga0065711, IMG submission 59098) | Hoatzin crop microbial communities from Cojedes, Venezuela - Epithelial fraction 12 v2 (version 2) | ecosystem: Host-associated > Birds > Digestive system > Esophagus > Crop | place... | reverse complement strand
GCTTCGGCGGGGGGGTTGGACTAGATGACCCACAGAGGTCCCTTCCAACCCCTACTATTCTGTGATTCTGTGATTCTGTGAAGTAATCTAGGAAATCTGCATTGAGAAGACTCTTTAAAGTTAACAAATATATAAGTTAGTAAGGTTAAGAGTGTAATTGAGCTCTTTCCTTTGAAGTTTAGTAATGTTAAAATCTTTCAGGGAAGTGATGTTTGCTGAAAAAAGAGGAGCAGATAGTTTTAGAATCACACTGTAGTGGATGAGCATTTGGTTTGAAAGTGTAAACCTTTCTTCTTACATGACTGAACAATGTCTAAAACCAAACTCTGTTTTGAAATAAATCAGTCAGTTGCCTGTGAAACAAAGTCCATGCACAAAATATGTTTCATCCTTTCCAAGGACGCTCTCAATAAGCTATAAGCATAACACTACATGAAGTCTGGCCCCTTTCTTCATACCCCAGCTTCCAATTTAATTGTAGAATGTCAATCAGTGTTTGCAAGCACCCCAAAATGCCTTTTTGCCATATGTCATAGCAAGTGCTGTAAATCCTCACTTTTAAGCCGTAGAAATTCTGGTGAACTGCAACACAGTCCCCATGTAATTTCAGACATTTTGATTACAGCCCCCCATTTCTGCACTCCAAATATGTACAGTTTAGGGGCATGTGTACGAAAGAAAACCTGTGACCATCCAGTACATATGGCAGACATGTTTAGCCAGCTCCAGAGGCAGCTATCTGGATGTAAGTCATACAGTATCATTTTCCTTGAAGGCCAGGAACTGGTCCTTGGAGCAGAGTATTTAACAGTGTACATGTGAACTGGGATATTTAGGCATTGTTGTGGTTAGATGATCTGGACCACCATTCCTAGATAGATGTAAACAGATTTTAGAGTGTCTGAATATTTAACTTTGAAAAGTCCTACTGGAAATCTCACTATAATTGACTTGCCTATAGTTCATTTTTTATTTCTACAGATAAGAGTTAAAACCATCTGTTACTTCATGGATCAGTGTGAATGGTATTTCATTTTAAGCAATATTTCTGAAAAGGGTGGAACTACTTGTAAGGCAAATTCAGTATGGACAAGGAAAAGAAAAATGGTACAGGTGGAAATGTAATTATTACTCATTCACTGTAAAACGACATAATAAATATCACAAAATCATAGAATCATAGAATAGCTTGGGCTGGAAGGGATCTTTAAAGATCATCTAGTCCAACTCCCCTGCAAAGAACAGGGACATCTACAACTAGATCAGGTTGCTCAGAGCCCCCTCCAACCTGACCTTGAATGGTTCCAGGAAGATGCATCTACCACCTCTCTGGGAAACCTGTTCCAATGCTTTATCACCCTCATTGTAAAAAATGTCTTCCTTGTATCTACCCTCTTTTAGTTTAAAACCATCACCCCTTGTCCTGTCGCAACAGACCCTGCTGAAAAGTTTGTCCCCATCTTTCTTACAAGCCCCCTTCAAGTACTGAAAGGCTGCAAGAAGGTCTCTCTGGAGCCTTCTTTTCTCCAGGCTGAACTACAAGCAAATATTTCATTGTATTAATCCCAAATTCAACAGTAGAAATGAGTTTTCATACACATGAAAATAACCTCAAAGTAAAAGAAAATATAATCTTAACCAAAGTGTCCCCTCAAACCTCTCATTAAACTACTTCTTGGTTTTTTTGGTTTTTTTTTTTATTTTTACCCTGCTTATCCTTCCTACAAAACCTGTATCCTTCTACTCCAGCACTGCAGTCATAGCAGCCATCCCACCACAGGGCATGCTACACAGGCATGTCTGTGATGCGTGCCCTGCAGGTGTGCACACATCTCTGACTCCTCTCGTTTATTCCCCATGCTGCATGCTTTTGCATAGAGGCATTTAAGTTGGGCCCCCAATGAAGCTGACTTACTGGCTGGAGTGGCTGGAGTTCTTTTGTGCTGCCCTCCAAGTGCTCTCCTGCTGACCTGTGATCCTTTTCCAGGCTCTGGACATGTATTGCTGGTACTGGCATCAAACTGATAGCAGTGGGAAGGTTCCCCTCCCCCAGCAACTTGCCAGCACTCGTGGACCCCTAAGAACTCAAAGCAGATTCCCAGTGTACTCCGCTAAATAGCTTCCTGAATAGCTTACAGTTTGTTCTCCTGCAGTCTAGGGTAGCGTCTCTGCTGTTCCTCTTTGTCTTTACACCGAAAATTTTAAACTCGACCATTTCATGATCACTGTGGCTGAGACAGCCATCTACTATCACATATCCCACTAGTTCTTCTCTATTGACCATCAACAAGTCTAGGAGGGCATCTTTCCTATTTGGCTCACTGCTCACTGAGTACCTGTGAGAAGAAGTTGCCTCCTACAAACTTCAAGAATTTCCAAGACTTGCTCATCACAGCTGTATGTATGATATTCCCAGTTGAAATCTCCCATAACGACAAGAAATAAATTTCTCCTATACAAGAACTCAATTTCCCCTATAGAAGAACTCATTCACACTTACATCCTGGCTAAATGATTGGTAGTAGACGTCCACTACAACATCTCTTCTGTTTTCCAGCCCCTCTAATCCTCACCCAGAGGCTCTCAACCACGTTGTCACTGACAGTAAGGGCTATGCAATCAAACCTCTCCCTTATGTATCGTGCAACACCTCCACCTCGCCTGCCCTGCCTATCCCTCCTGAACAGCCTGTATCCTACACAAGCTGTCAATACAGAGTAATATGTATGCAATATACCTCTTAAATTCAGGAGCAGTATGTGTCTGCAAGAACAAAATCTGAAGGTGTGAAACAGGAGGGAAAGTGGATGATGAATAGTAAAAGGCTGTGTAGCTTCATGAACTAGGAAAAAATATGGATAAATTATGAAACGGATATGGATTCTTACTTAAAAAAAAGCCTGAAAAATTTTAGTGTGCTCAAAGCTAATTCTGGGGCACTCAAACATGAGAAATTCCCTCAGTAAGAGCTAACTAAAATACATCAGTTTTGAATTAATTTAGTTCCTGTATATTTTCTGTGGTAGTTTTCATTCTTGAAAGTGAAGTAGAGGTATTTTTATCTAACTGTTAGAAGCCTCACAAATTTCCAGGTCATTAGGGAAAATACTGGTATTGCAGGTGCCACACATCTCGTCAGAACTCAATTTTAAATAAGGAAATAAGTGTGTAATATCAGAATGTGCCTTTGGTTGACCAACAGAAATCAAATACAGTGGCTGAGAAGAATCTCTTTGAGCACCTTTGGGAGCACTGTTAGATGCTTTCAGAATATGTTTTGAACTAAATATATAAAAAAAACATTTTATGTACCCATTGGGCATTACCAGTACATACACAAGTTACATTATTGCATAGATGCTGGACTCTAGCTGTTTGACTTCAGTCAAATTTCACATTCTCACTAGATTTTTAACCAGTAGAATGCTAGTTGGTATATCAAGATATTGGGATATTTATACACATGTACGTAAGTATACACACATGCATACACACAAACACACACACACACCTGTGTCTGTCTGTCTGTCTGTCAGTCTGCACAGCTATATAGTCATATGCAACAGCTTTATTTGGTAATACAAGGTACATTTCAGATCAAGATCAAATGCTTGTGAATAAAAATCTACAGAGCCTCACAAAACTTACAGCACTACATACACCATATTTTTTAATCAGATTGAACACAACTCATTTAATTACTAACAGTATGTTTTATACATGATTACTCTTATGAAAGTCATAGAAAGATTAAGAAAACTTCTTTGAACTGCAGACCCCTTCTTTCTCCTATTGTATTAGTTACACTTGTCATTTGCATTTTGGCCTCGTTTTGAACGTGATTTATTATTCCTTTCTAGATTCGTAAATGTGAGATTATGGTGCTGCTGCAAAGACTGGTGAACAGAGAAACTTGCTGAAAACCAGAGAGATCACTGGAATCATTAGGTTTCATAGATGTTAGCAATGTGAATAAATTAGATACACCTTATAGCCTACCTTTGCTTTAGTATTGCACTATAATTTATTGGATAATATTTTTACTACTGTATGAACAAAAATATAATTATCATGTCTGTAAATAAAATCTGAAAGTAAACAGGTATTATTTCAAAATATATTTAGTGCTTAATTAAGCTTTTTTCTTGTTTGCCTAGAATATTATCTGTATACATTAATGCATCAATATTTCTTAAAATGTAATTACGTTGAGAACTGAACACTGTGCGTCATTTCTAGATAAAATCCATCTACAATGCAAAATTCATTTTTAAATAAAAGTGCATACAAATAAATTTACAAAAATATGCAAATGTTACTATCAACTTTCTCACTTTAACTTTTTATTTAAGCCAGCAGAGAAAACAAAGAACATTTGCATGACTTTCCTAAGTCAGATGATGAAACTAATCATGTGTTCAAAGCATTGGTAAGCTTAGTTGTAACTCCAAGTGTAATTCGGTCATTAAAATAAGAAATGCAAAAAAATATGTAAAAAATGCAAAATTTAGTGTATGCCTTCAAGCCTAGAATTGTCTTGCATAATAGTGACTTCTGGAAAACTTTAATGTTTTAGTATATTCAGTGTGAAGATGCAGATCTCATATCCTTAAATGACTGTAAACCTCCTCACAACATACATTCATGAATCCCCACAATGTCATCACTAAGCACATACTTGAATACTCATTTTACAGATATTTTCACATGAAAAAAATATTTTTTTATCTCTTCATACAAATCATATTAGGTGGGATAAACCTTATTTAATTTTAGATATCTACACAGCCAGTGTGTATATCTCAGCTAGCTGCCTATGACTCCCTCTCCATTTTGTAGAGAAATAGGTGCTTGTTAAGGTGTTGCTCATCTGAATAATTATAGATGTGGGTTGAAATTATTTCCATTAATGAGTTCTGTATTTATCCATCAGCTGTAAAGGAAGACCAAGTTCACAATCAGATATCTATACTTTAATGTCTAAAGTAAGATAATACAAATCCTATGCTATGTGTCAGAAGTGAGACTGGAATCCAAGACAATTGACTCCTCTTCAGATTGTTTTTTGCTTCTGTTGTTTCATTCATTCTTTAGGTTATGAATTGAAGTAGAAAAACATTAATTTCTCTCTAAATAGAACTCTTCTGAAATAATAGTGGGGTTTTTTTTCTTGGGGGTCAGGGAAGTGTGGGTTTTGGTTTTTTTTTTAACCTAAAGTCTGTCCTCAGAATTCCATGTTTTCAGGCCAAAAGCACCATTATGGCAAGGTAATCTGTCCAGTTGTATAGTATGTTTCATTGGACTTTATTCTATCAGCAAATTGGTGATTTTTGAGTATCTTTTAGAAAGATGTCATAACTTGATTCAGAGACTTCAAAGAATGCAAAATTTATCATATACCTTGACGATCTAAATGGTGACTAACAACAGTATTTAAAAATATAGTCTGCTACTTACATACTTTTAGCACTGCTTCCATTGTAGTGATCATCATAGTTGCTCATGGTTAGGATTCTGCTAATCAGTGACATTTCCTTCTTCAGAATTTCAGAAATTTGAACCTAAACAGTAACTAACTATATCAGTCATCATCACAAAGCTCTGTTGAATGCTTAATCTACTGATACAAGGTGGACTACAGATTTGAATTAAAATAGACGTGTTCTCTAAAAAACAGAGTCAATACCGGTTCTTCTGTTCTGACATGTAGTGCAGGACATGTAACTGGAGTATCTTACTGACATTCATGGGCTTGGCAGGAAAGATGTCTACGTAGTGATCTGTTCATTCCCAACACAGAGATAGACAGTATTTGCATGTAAACTAAAGTCAATCGATGTATATATTTCCAAAGGGGCACAATATTAAAAACATGTATCGAAACCTGGGGCATGATCAAAGCTAGATATTTCCCAGCAGTGTTCCAGGTGGGCCAATGTAGATGTAGCTTTTATTTATCAACCAGACTTGCTGTTTCAAATATTTCTTAAATTAAAAAGTATCAAGAAAAGTTGACTTGTGATGTAGAAGCTTAAATATTTTTATAAAAAGGTTAATATTTTTATAAAAATATTTACATCTTTCAGGGCATAAAATGTGACAGGATAAGCAAATTATTTCATTCCACTTTTTTCTAGAGATATAACAGAATTTTACTGTTTATTGTTCCTCCTATTGATTTTTAATACAATTATATAAAAACTGGTGCAGAAACTTGCTCTACAATAGCCTAAAAATGTCACTTCATACGAACTATGTGTGAGATTCGATTCACTTAGCTTTATAATTTAAAATTCAAGTCTTTCACCTAAACTAGTTAAATACACTTCCTGTGTAAATGAATGGAGAAAGACTGATACTTCTAGGTAACAACTATCATCAGACACCTACCTTAAAACTGATTCAGTTCTCTTTCTGAGATGCTTCTCTCAGTTGACTGTACAGGCAGAACAGATGACCAGCTTATCCAGGTAGCTAGTGAGATGTACATCAATTTTGTACACACTCAATTAGACTGCATGAATTATACCCTATAGATAATAATAAATTCACAGTAAAACATGAATGAATCACCCCACATGGTCACATTTATGGATTTTTTGCCAGTTCACTGCAGTTTTTGCACAATTCTTTTTAAGACAAATAATGACAAATACTTGGAGAGGTATTCCAAGTGAGAATAAACAAGATATGCAAACATTTGAAGAAGGTTACAGAACAGGATTCAGATGGAAACAATCTCAAAGTTAAAAATATGTACATTTTATGTCAGGAATTTTGTAAAAGAGAAATTATGAAAGAGATACTAGAAATTTTGACATTAGATTAAGCATGAGTTAGCTGTAGGAAATGACTAATGGAAATCTTTAGAGTTTTTTTTGCTTTGACAGAAATGTGCAAAAGCAAAGGAAGCTGCAGGATCACAAGGTTCCATTACAAATGCTGAAGTAGCACAGCAGAAGGTAAAGGATGGAAAGCCACATTTCAAAAGTTTAGTGCTGGGGAACCTTCTAGGGGTGAACATCAGAGGTGAAAACCAAAAGAACATCAGTAACATCAACAAAATATCTAGATGACTAGCAATTTCTGCCTACTGTGAAAATATAAGACCTGGTTATGACAGTGAGAGTAAAGACTAGCAAGTGTTTCATTCCTCCTCATGTTAACGGTAAAAAAACCCCTTCCACTAACTTTAAAGAAAAAGGAATAGATATAAAGTGGAGAATGCTATACCTCTGTATTAATGTTTGAAGGGATAGAATCATGTCAAATATAGGCATATCTCTGTAAGTCAAGTTCGAAATAAAGTTTCTGGAAACTTAGACTGAGCTCCAAAAACAACACTACTTCTTGACAAAGAGATGCATGAACCTGTGTTTTGTGGAAAAGACTGAATTTGTCATAATTTTTCACTTTTAAAATTAAACATTGAAAATAGAGGAAAATCTGTGCTAAAGATCAATATTGCCCTGGGAATGAGACTGATGACTTGATCTAACAGATCTTTTCCATTTGTTACCTCTAGAAAAATATTTATTTAATGGAAAAAAATCTGTATTTTGCAAACAGCATATAATTTTTGCAAATGAGCTTTCCTATCTGAAGCCCAAGAAAACAAACGAACAAAAAGCACTTTTTAGCTGTTAATCTTGGTCAATGTACTGTATCATGTGTACCAGCAGAAAAATCTTAAACACCTTAAGAAGTGTAAGAGTACAGAATGACTTACTTAAAACTGATTGATTAAAATACAAAGAAGTAGGAGGAAAAAATCAAATTAATATTAAAAAATACTTTGAAGGCATGTGAAGAAAAATTTTACTGAACAGTTACAGTCCTTGTTTCATGCAAAGCATATCAAAAAGGAATTATTCCTATGGTTAAGAAATTTGGTGAAAGAGACTTGGCTTTCTGTCCTTGTTCTCACATACAACAAATTACCTCCTAAGGCACCTGCTTTGCCTTTGAAATTTTGACAATAAAGCTCTAATAAACTGTGATTTTATCTCATAAAATATGCATATTTGTTCTGTACAGTTTTTGTTGATTGGCTGTTTGGCTTTAGTTACTATGTGATGCATTTAGGTGTGTAAAAATCCAGTAGGTGTCATATATTTCACACCACTGTAGATTTGTCAACTTTATATTTCAAAACTCTGAGTCTCAGGCACAAACTGGAAGTCCATAACTTTAGAGAGATTCCTTGAATATAAATGAAAATTAGGATTGTCTATTCAACCTCTTACATTACCATGTCTGTTAGAGAAGCATTATAAGATATTGAAAACACATCTGTACTCAGCAATATAAATCTGTTACATAACAATTTTCTGCAATACAGGCCTCAGTATGTCATTAGTTTTTGAAATATGTCTCAATTTTATTTGGTAATTAATATAGCTGGTTTTAATGAATTATGAATTCATTGCTATAAGGCCCCTAAATTTTGATGGTGTGATGTGAAACTACTGGTTAGAGGGATGCTTGCATCAACAGAATACAATAATTGTATTTGGAGAAGAGCATCATTACAAAGTTTCCCACATAAAAGTTTATGCCAGTCCATTACAAACAGTAGAGAGGCACTCTTTGTGTCTATTAGTTTCTCCTGTATTCTTTAGCTCTGACATGTCGCACAGAAAATTCCATGTAGTGGACAGTGCACCATCAACATCTAACAGAGTGTGTAGTTTTGAAACCACATTTTGAAAACAGTGAAACAGTGCGTTTCATTTCCAAGGCTGAGTCCAATCCTAGAGGGTACACTAACAGTCTATCTCCTGCCTTCCCTCTCATACCACTCTGTATGAAAAATTCCTGGAAATTGCAGAGGACAAGAAGTCAGTTCCATATTCATTACAGATATTGATCAATCCAGAACCTCTACTTGTGGGTAAACATACTGTTGTAAGCACAATCTCTCTTCAGCAGTCTGAAACAGTCAGATAGTTAACTTAAAAACTCTGCTTGAAATGTAACATTCAATCTCCTTCAACAATCCTGTGACCCAGCTCAGAAGACACTGAACATATTGAAAAAAGTGTATTTAATGTTTGCTGCTTAATCCTAATCCACATTGCTGTGGCTTAACTCTCTTAAATGCAGGAGAGGGTGAGTTCTCTGTGGGTGCAGACTTGGAAGCAAAAGTTGGCCCTCTGAAAGGTGAGAACTTTGGGTTTATGTTATGGGAGAAGTAGTTGTGCTTAAACTCTAAGTCATTCACAATGCGTTTTCAAACAAGGAAAACTCTGTCGGTTAGAGGCAACTAACAAAGAAGCTTGATGTAAACAAACTATGTTAAAAATACTAACAGGCCAAAAACATAAAATCCTGCAAAATTAGTTGAGCGACACTTCAAAAACCTAAGGTTCCTTTTGCCGAAAAAAACAAACTTAGAAAGAATAAAAGATAGTTCTTAAAATTAAGCCCAAATCACCTCTGTTATACTTCCCAAATTTTCTTCTTATAGACACGTGATCTGCATAGTGAAGGAATATATCACAAAGACATTTAATATTGGTATATGATCAGTGTACCAGAATGCAGAGAGTGTATGTCCGGTAGCTGATACAGCTAATACAAATGTTTAATAGTGTGTGGTTTTCAGCTTTCCAGATGTTCAGATCTAGCCACTGCTACTTCAGAATATTTTAAACTCTATTATGAAACACTCCAGGTATGGCTGTGTTTTATTTTTGCCATAGCAAACCCTGTTTTTCTGAAAATTCCTAATGAATAAAAGATAAAAAATGCAAAGAAATTGACTTCAGTCAATCTTCATGTATTATTCAATAGTCTTCTGTGCATATGTAGTATCCAGATACTCTAATTAGCTACCTTGGGCAGAGAAGACCTGGTTTAGAATGTTGAAAATAATAGGTTTCAGAGAGCAATTAAAGGTAAATAGGGGAGTAAGTTTGCTAGTGAAAGGTGACGAGCACATGGCATCACTTCAGTTATAGTCCTATACATTATTTAATTATGAGATGGAAAATAGTAAATAATCCAGACCTGAACTGACTTCTTCAAACCCACTTTTAATTCACTAACTCTTTGGGAAGAAAGTACTCCAGAACATAGAAGCTCCTCTCCACAAATGCCTCACTTCCCCACCAAGAAAGCTTTCATTTTCAGAGTTATTAATGAAATAAAATAAAAAAGGAAAAAGAATCCTCAAATGACATTCAGTTATGTGTGTGTTGAAGATTTTTCCTCCATGACTGACCCATGAGTATTTCACCGTACACAAGAGCAGACAATGAAGATGTCCAGGTTCCAGACTGGAAAAGAAAACTCCAATCTCAAAGCTATCTTCTGCTTTTTAATTCTTTCTCATTTTATTTCTTATACCAAATGTTGCATGTCTAATGTAAAAAACTGTTTTAAAAGTGTTCTTTCATCTTATATGTTGTCTGAATCAAGGAAATTTCTTTAGTAAAAGATGACTTCTTTCCTGCTTGCCCTCCAGGATGATGGGACGGGGTTAGGCAGAGAGGGGGCCAGGAGGCGAGAGAGAGAGTTGCGACACACGTTGAGTGTAACTGGACAGAACCTAAACTGGTGATAGTAGCTGAATGTCTTCAAACGTTAGTTGCTGCTTCAGACTACCTGAGAATACCTGCAGTTATATTCATGATATGATGTGTGTTATTAATATCTATCTTTTCACTAAATCATACATACTGATGATTTAGATATGCTTCAACTTGAACCTTGCTATTTGCTCCAATGAAATGAGGTTTAAGTAACATCTGTGTCATTCACTGCATTTCAAAGATACATGTCTGAAAAATGACAAGACAATATTAGCAACTTCTATTCAATAGGTATGCACAAGTATATATTTAAAACAGTTCTACATATTGGGGGTGCTAGATTTTGCTTCCATTTACGTCCTGGAAGTTCTTGGGCTTTTTGTTTCTCTTGATTTCCTGCCAGAACTATGATATTTAAAAACAAAACAAAAAAATAGTTCTTTTCTGATGATACAAGAACCTTTATTGTTTGTCATAGAGAAAATCGGTAATATTTCTTTCCCTGTTTGAATAATATTTGTAATACTGATTCAGCAGACACTTTACTACATTTGTGAAATGTCTGACTGTAATTTAACAACTATCTAGAGTATTCCCATGTCATTCTGAACAATGATAATTACAGGGTGAAAATAATACTGTAAGACCAAGGTTAACATACCTTTTAGAAGTCATAACCGTTACGAACTGTTGATATTTTTTTCTATAGTCTTTTCCGGAATGACTGACAGATAGTAAAAATTAAGTTTGTAATTACTATAAAATGAAAGAGTGGAAAAAAATGGAAGAACATCAAACATTCCAGTGCCACAAGGTAAAATAATGGGTATTGTGTTACTTACAATTAAAAATGAGTCTTGCATCAGCATAGTGTGTATATAATTTCAGTGGATATTGCCAAGCTCTCTGAAACTGACCTACTCAATGATAAAATATGTGGATAACAAATTGTTCTCTGACTACTTTAATCACTCATAGTACTGCAAGAGGAAGGCAGTTCCTTAAAATTCACCTAACAGATTAGGTGTTTGTTAATTTAATCAGGTTTCCTGAAAAAAAATCCTTTACACTCATACATGGCATGAAGGCAAATGAAGATCTGAGTAAAAAAATCCAGAACAATATTCTTGAGGATGTAGACCTAAGGAATAAAGGTAAGACATTAAACCCAGGCAAATGTCATGTATGTTATCTGTGAATGAAAATGAGATAACGGCTTAGGCAAATATGTAGTGTCAAATTTTCTACTCCTTGAAAAAAATGAGCACGAGTATAGATACAGTAAAGGTTTTTGATTTTTTTGTATATATGTTGAGAGTTCTTAAATTAGTCTGAATAATTATTACTTTTGTCAGTATGAATTCCTCAATTTCAGATAGCTGGAATAACGGCTGAAAGGTAAGTAAAGGTCTGTGATACAGCCTACTGTGTATGTCCATGTGTATCTCTGAAAATAATTCATAAGATGAAAGAAAAAGAGCATTCCAGAAATTCTGATTATAATACTGCAATTATTTCTTTGTTGTTTTACAGGGATTAAAGTGAGCAAATGGAAATCTGAATCTCTACAACATGGATGCTTATATTTGAATCAGTGATCCTACAATTCTTGGCAGTCAATGTAGAGAAGGAGGCATTTCTAAACAAGGTAAAATAAAAAGTCCTGAAACCAACCTTTTTTTCTCCATTGGCTATAGAAGGACCAAGGATGCCTCGCTTAGACATAGATTGTGGCATATGACGACATGGACTCAGCTTGTGGTTCAAGTGAGACAAAGTTCATTTTGCAAGCAGTGCTTTATATGTCTTTACCCGGACGTTTGTTCCCTGGGAACTTTCTATCCCAATAGGCAGCTATTTGTATGAGGTTCTCTGTTCTACTGCTGTCCGATCCATAGCCATAACACACGTCAGGTCAGCTAATAAGGTTGCTGATCACACGCTGTTCATGCGCTGGCTGACAGTACACAACTGCTTTTTTTTAACTCCTTATCTTGTACTTGGCTCCTTCAGCACATCCAGAAGTCCTGTTTACTTCAGCATTTTTCTCTTGCCTTTCTGCTTTTGTCCCAGTCCTCTACAATAGATACCAATTTTAGGTGAGGTTAAAACCACTTCTATTGTCTCTGGTTTTTTTTCAGAAAATGAAGACATTAGAAGACTAAAAGGACTACTGTGATGACCAAATGTGATTTCTTCCACAAGTCTTGGAACCTCCTGAAGTCCACAGGTGCAGTTCCTGAATTCTTTCTTGTTCCAGATTTCGACCTCATAAAGGAACCTGAATTTGAGAATGTATTATTTCACGAAGAATCAAAAGTAACTCAGAATATATAGAAAATGATTGCTTTAAAAATGCAACAAAAAGGCAGACCCAGTGTCTCATCTACTGTTTCCTACTGCACTACTCTAACACCCTAATTTGTTGAAGGACACAGAGAATAAATTAACTGAAAATGTATTTCAGTTTACAAAAACAAGTTTTAAGATAACATTTTATTATAAATTTTGCAGGTAGTCATCTAAGTAAAAAACTCAATAGCTACAGCCCTTTCAGAAAAGATTTTTTGCACTTCAACTATCAAAAGCTGCAAACACAGGAAAAGAAACTGACCATTCAGCTTAATGTATCTGGACTAATGGTATTTGAAAATCCATATTTCCACTGTCGAAAAAAAAAACAAGATCTGTTCCTTTTTGTGGTTTTAGTGACATATTGCTGGCTTTGTTTCAATCAGAAATATTCTATACACTTCTTCATACTTTGGATGTCATCTTTAAACAGTCTTCTCGTTACTATCTGAGTAAATGCTATAATATAATTTTTATAAGTATATATACACACACTGTTACAGAATGCTGGAAAAAAACACTATGTATTTGTAACATACTCTGCATACAGCATGTAGCCTATAGGCATGTATACACAGAATATTTTAAAGTGCACTGTGCATTTACCACTTTTGTTGTTTCAAGTATGCAATAAATTTCCATACTACATTTTGTTCTCAATTTATGTATTTAATTATATATTTTCCTCTGAGCAATTAACACTTCATAGCCTTTAGAAGAAATTCTGGTTTTCACTTTCATCAACAATATTTTTTTTTTTGAATTGTTGAGAAAAATGTACAGTAAGTAGTACATCACCTCTCTCTTTGCCCTCCTCCTCAGAAAAAAACAAAAGAAAAAAAGAAATATCTTCTTTCCTGACAGCAGGGCATAACTGAAGAAATTCTCTACTGCCAGTATGCAGAAAATAGTGAAAAGCCTCCCCATTCCTCTAATTCAAATTCACTATAATAATCCTACAGAAGAACATGTTGTAATTTATTGTGGAATATTAAACAGAGTGGGAGTTTCATGGGATGTAAATAAAACTGTGATACTGGTAATTTGCCTAGAGAAATGAATGCTATTAGCAGTATGTGTCATTTCTTATGTACGTTTTCTTATGTCTTGCCTTGTTGACAAGAATCAACAATCTAATCTACATCATCCCCTTTTGAATATGTATTTACTATCTGAGGTTCTGTAAACCAGTAGTGCAAGATATTGTAATAGTGTACAATGAACTGTGTAAGAGTGTCATTTTAATATGTTGCTGAGGTTTTTTCTTTAAAAATCTGTTTTGAATCAAAAAAGTATAATCTTCTTCTGAAAAGACTTCCTTGCTAATCACAGCACAAACAAAATGAAGCGCTCACAGGGAGCCCCTTTTATTCTTTTTCTCACACTAATTGGAGGAAAGCAGACCACCACAAAGAAAAAGATGGTTTTAAGAAGGCATAGAAATTTAAAGCTGGATCAAGATCAGACATACAGACTAGGTCACTACTCCTATTTCAAGCACCAAAAACGAGTGAACAAAAATAAGTTCACAAATAACCTAACCAAAAAATAAAAAAAAAAAAACAAGAAGAAAGACTAAAAAAACACCTGTTCTGAATGATCTGGATATCTCAGAAGCAATAACATTTTAACTGGGACTGTGAGTGTAGGTCCACAACAGGGTCTAGGGTAATGTACCACAAGTTTAACATATTCTTAGACGAAATTCAGTACAAAACATGAACAAATTCATAGCTACTTCTCAGCTGTCTAGCTGAGATATCATGTGTTGTGTTTTTAATCATCTTTGCACAACTCCATAACCACTGTAAAGCATGCCACGTCTTCAGTACACTCAGTCCCATACCGGCCACTCTTCTGGGGGCCATGCAGTCCTTACTGTCATTACAACTGAACTTGTAGGCACTTAAAGGGTTAAAATACTACTACTACTACTACTACTACTACTACTACTACGACTACTACTACTACTACTGCTAATGATGATGAAACCATAGGTTCTGCATGCTGGACCCAGAGCAAGCTTGCAATGTGCAAGGCTATGATTGCAACCTGCCTACCCTAAGAGGCCCCATGCTAGAGCCATGTGAACATAAGCCATTACAAATCATTGACTTAGAATTAGGGATAATTTCCTGGGATCAGTGGTTTCCAGAGGGTAGACGAGCTTTTCATTTCCTTTCTATAAGCTCCCCTTCACATCTTTAAGGATTTCTGGAAATCACACCAGGCATCTTTGCTAGGAAGTTCAATCCTTCTGAAAAATTTGCTCTGAAAAGACCTGCAGCATTCAAAATGCAGAATCTTATAAACTGCTGCTCCAGGTGTCAATTCCTTGTGTCTGTGCAGTATCTTCTGCAGCTAAGGGGTTCCAGTGGACACTAGTTTCTCCCTTACTATTATTGCTAATCCACTCCTGCCCATAAAAAAGAAAACAAAACAGAATTAAAAACAATTCTTCACTACATGTGACTGTTGTAAGAAAGGGAGTTAAAGAAAATGGCAGTATTAGTTTTGGTAGATATGGGTAATAATGTAATCACATTTCTTCCATTTCAAAAATGGAATTCATGTTTATTGGAGGTAATCTGCCTCTTAACACTAAGCATCTCTATCTTCATTTTATGTATGTTTTACTGCAGTTTCAGTAATATATTTCGGTTTTCCAGATGTCCCTTACACCTGAAATGAATTTTTGTTTAGTTTAAAAAGGCTAAAAAGAAAGTTAAGCTTTGCTAAACAGTGTAAGCTACAAAAGAATAAGTCAACTTTTTTTCCTCTTTTGATTTCATTTTTATCTGTGAGGATTTGTTCTGTGACGAACTCAAACACAAACCATTCAATTGCAGTCTCAGTCCAAAGTGCATGTTAGAACATTAACCTGAGAGAAAATGGCAAAGCCATCTGACTCTGTAATTAGTTCAGTCAAACACAAAGGACAACTTAAAAAGATATTGAAATCAAGAGCCAGATTCTCAGCTGGTGAAAACCCGTGACATTCCATTGACTCAAAAGCGTAGTTCAGTATAAAAATCTATACCAAAACTCAGGATCATTTACATTAAGTGGGAAAAATAGTGCAACTGATACTGCGTAGGACCTCACTACAATTTATAAGATGACCTTGGGACAACCTGAATGTTTTCCTTATTGCATCTTGTTTCATAGACATGGGCTTAAAAGAAAATATTGATAAAATGCATTAGAACAAAGTCAAGTTTCTGTTGCAAAGTGGGAAGGAATATTTGATAATTGAGATGTTGTTGAACGAGCAGTCTGGGAAAAAATTTCAAAAAGGGTGAAATATGCTTGGATAGTCCCTTTTATAAGAGAAACCTGGCAACTGCTTTCTGAACCAGCTGGAGTTTGTGCAGCACTCTATTGGGCAAGCAGTCAGTAGGGAATTGCAATAATCTAATCTTGAAATAACAAAAGCCTGAATGACCATTTCAAGATCTGTCTGACTGTGAAAGATGCTACTGTAACATAGCAGTTCTTTAAGTAGCAGGATAACAACGTGCCCTGGAGTTGGTATGTTTTTTAAACGATAAGAGAATGAAGGTATCAGAAAGTTTCCTGTTTCTTTACTACTATAGTAAAAAATTCAGTTTCATTAAAGAAAATAGGAGATTAAAATTAGTCTAAAGATATTTATGCCTAATATCTACTTATTAGGCTGAGAAAATTATAGAAAAGATAAAAGTAAAATTACTTATGTAACTAATGTTTTACCAATATCAATATTTACAATGGCAAGGCATATTCCAAACTCTCTGAGTTGTCCAAAATATCTAGATTTTAATGGTGTTATGCCAGCCAAATAACTGGATGAAATTTATGATGTGTAATTCCATTATACGTAAATTAGAATTTGAAAAAATTTACATTAAAAAGCCAACAGACGTGCTTATCTCCTTTGCTAGTTTAAAAAAAAAATACTTAAAGATGTAAAGGTAAGTATTGTTGCCATTATGAATTTCTGTTAAATAGTACAAATAAATATTTCAAAGTTAGGAGGTACCAGCTAGGTGTTATGTGTCCATTTTGTTATGCAATTCTTACCCATGCTATTTTTTTCAAAGGATGTTTGAGCTATTTTGTAGTAGTTTACATGCTTTAGAGGCTTTCAGTACAGTTATTTCATGTTTATAATCATATTTTTCTCTTACATTTTGTAGTATTGGAATAGTTTATTTTATGGCACTTCAACCTCTTCAGAGTATTTCTGTCAAATGTAAAAACTCTCATTGTATATAAGAATTAACTATAAAAACAATAATGGGGAAAGTAATGTGAAAGGCATAATAGCATGCTCAAAATATTGCATATATGTATGTCCAATGGCCATTTGGACTGATTGGAAGGAAATGACCACACAACTAGTACCTTGTATTTGATTTAAAACAGGCAATGCCTTTTTCCAAATGGTCAGAACTCAGAACTGTCCCAATCTCCAGAAAATAATGGTGTTTGTGAAATAATATGGATTTCACCTTTGGACTCTCACTTGGAGTGAGACCAGTGAGACCCCACCTGGAGTCCTGCGTCCAACTCTGGAGCTGTCAGCACAGGAAAGACATGGCCCTGTTGGAGTGGGTCCAGAGGAGGGGCACAAAAATTACCAGAGGGATGGAGCACCTCTTCTGTGAGGAAAGGCTGAGAGAGCTGGGGTTGTTCATCCTGGAGAAGAGAAGACTCCAGGGAGATTTGCTGCAGCCTTTCAGTACTTAAAGGGGGCTTATGAGAAAGATGAGGACAAACATTTTAACAGGGCCTGTAGCAATATGACTAGGGGTAACGATTTTAAACTGAAAGAGGGTAGATTCAGTCTAGATACAAGGAAGAAATATTTTACAATGAGGGTGGTGAAACACTGGAAGAGGTTTCCCAGAGAGGTGGTACATGCCCCCCTCCCTGGAAACTTTCAGGGTCGAGCTGGATAAGGCTCATAGCAACCTGATCTAGTTGTAGATGTCCCTGCTCATTGCAATGGTCTTGGACTACACAACCTTTAAAGGTGCCTTCCAACCCAAACCACTCTATGATTCTAACTAATGAAGTTCAATTTGATAACGAGAAACTAAAAGGTGAGAAAGAATAATTTTCAAATAAAACAGCAATCAAACATTTTGAACTAATACAGTACACATATACATAACCAAAGATCTAACTTTGAAGTTTACATTGCTATTTACATACAGCAGCCGGATTACACACCTCCCATAACCCACGAGAATGAGTTTATATTTTATTACATTTTCTCAGATTTTTGTTTTGTTGTGGTTTGTTTTTTTTTTTCCTGTTTGGGCAAAAAAGAAGAAAACACAAACATGACAATAAAGGTGTTCATGTTTCAAAGACTCCATCCTGCCTGGCCCCCATTTTCCATTTCAAGAGAGCACGGTTTTCCTGATATATTTGAACCACATCTGCAAGTCCCAGGCCTCTACCTCCAATACTGTAGGGCCTCTCAAATGCTGTAAGATGCTAGTGTGTAAGCGACTAAACAGAAACGTGAATATATTCATGTTTGCAGATGTGAGAATGACATATTTAAGTTGTCCATTCAAGCTATGTATCTTTAGAAGGACCCCAGGAGACAACTGAGCCCAACTGCACTGTGAGATATGAAAAAGCAGGAAATTCTCGATCTGACTGAAGGAGATTTTTTTTCAGTGCATCCTTCTTATGGTTTCCTTTGGTTGAAGACCTTCTAAAGTTTTCAAAGAGAACTCCTTTTTGCATATCGTACAATAAGCTTTCGACATATGATATAGTAAGGTCTCTTTTCCAAGAGAGTGTGGACCATGTATTCGATGTCTCCAGGTCCCTTCCAACTTGAACCATTCTGTGGTTCTGATTTTTCTTCATTTTTTTGTACTGAAAGCAGTCTGAAGAAAAGTTAGTTCAATTTTTCCCTTTCATAGTCTTTTGTCTGAATACTGTATTGTGTGGCTAGATGAACAGTGGACTTTCAGAATACGTCTTTTCTCAAGAGGTTATTTAAATTAAAATTTTAAGTTAAGTTGAAGTATACTCGATAAAAGTATTTCTTACATATTAAAGAACTTATTATAAAGTATACTGAGGTCGATTTGACCTTTTTTTGGGAAGGGTGGTTTGTTTATTTGTTTTCGTGGTTTTTGTTTCTGCTCAAGTTACTGCTTCTTAAGCAAGTGCCTTTCCACATAACGTTCTACTTCTCTTTTCCGCAGTTTTTGTAGAATTCTATGCATCTTCTTCTAAGTGTAGTAAAGTGTGTTTCTACCACTCTCTGTAATTCCCTTCATCTATCCTTATCAGAATGAGAAAATAATAAGGGAATAATTTTGATTCACACTCTCCAAAAGTGGTTTAGATACAAGGACATACCATACCTAACAAGGGTCAGTTTCTATAGTTACAAGGCATAATTACCACCCACGGTGGACTTACAGTAAACCTCATACAGCTAAAGCCCTGAAGCAATTTAAATGAGTATCATGAGATAGCAACAAAATTGTATCTTGATTATTAAACCATCCAGGTTATGAAACATGGAGTAGCCAGGTAAGGCTTTATGAAGCTTTGAAGTGAGGATCACAAAACACTTAATGCTTGATCTTCCTCTCACTAATATCAACAGAAGTCTTCTGTCTTCAGAGAGAAGAGCTGATCCATGTGCTAGTGGATTCTCACTGGTTGAAGTTTAACATCCAAGCAAATTTGCAGTAGGATACATTGAAGGGGGGGAGAAACAAGAAGAGGAAGAAGAAAATAGGAGCTCTTTTTAGACAGATGGATGAATCCCTGAACTCCATCTCTATTTATCCCACCTAGATGAGCCACATATGCACCCAGTGACTTTTAGTTTTAGCTGCATATTCTCTGTGTACTACTGTTACAGATTTTAACTTGAGTCTCTGGATGCAATAGCACAAAAAAAAAAAGGGAAAAATACAGTCAGATACAGATGAGCAGATGCTAGAAGGGGTCTTGCAAACATATTTTACAGGGAAAACAGAGAACAAAGAATGATTAGCAGTGATCTTCACTTTGCAAAATAAATCTGCAAAGTGATGATACAAGGTTACCTAATTTTTGGACAAATTTGACATGGCTCTAAATATTTAAGATACTCTTCTTAAGTTGTTAAAACTGGATTCGTAATTTCCCTTTCATATGGACTCTTTAGGTTAACTAGGTAGGTTCTTGCCTGACTGTAGAAAACTACAGAGAGATATTAAATCACACATTTGTTTAAGGGAGACTTCTCTTGTCTGAGCTTGGAATTGAAAGAAATAATATGAAAGAAGTAGGTGTAAAATTAAAACTGCTATCCTCCCCCAAAATGGTAACAGAAGATTAAAATTACCCTTGTGATGAATGAAGCTTTCTAAACTGACTCTCACATGGCTCAGTGATACTTGAGAATACAATGCAGGGAGACAGTCTTTTCCTTAAGACTGAAAAACTATCCAGCGATTAAAGAATTCCAAGAAAGAAAATAATTCATGTATCATAGGAAGCTGTAAATGTCATGTGGGAAACCTCTTCCTACAGTACTGAAAAATTAGACTTTCTATTATCTTTTACCATGGAATTGTGGCTTAGAGTTTTGCTTCTCAGAAAGAGACTACAAGGGTGCCTTGATTACTACAGAGATGAAGTCTTTGACGAAGCATGAAGATGACCTGCTGTGTGAAGCTATATTAACTCGAAATTCCAGAGCTGAAGGATTTTTATTTATAGTATTCAAGGATAATAAGACCTTTTGGTTAAGACAAAAAGAAAAAGACAGTTTGAGGTGGACATTGTAAAACTGCTCTATAATTATGGTGTTTGTTAATTCAGATTTTTTCACAGATCCCATTCCACGCTCCATACATATCATACATATAGTAAAAAAAGAGAATTAAATAAGTTTAAAGAAGTCTATAAATCATCATCTCTTATCCTTTTGTATCTACTGTGATATCTTTCCCACTGAAACAACAGGTCCTAACTTTGATCGTAGGTAGCTTTAATCAGCTTTCCAGACAGTCCTGCCATTCAAATTACTTTTTTTCAAGGGAGAGATTCAATAAACAGATGGGCTTTGCAGCAAGTCTTTAAGGTCACCAAATACTGGCTGTAGTGAAATGAGAAGTAAGATCCCTCATGAAGGACATCTTGTTTGAAGTAGGAAGCAGCTTTCAGTTCAAGTGATCCCGAATGTCATGGTAACGCAAGAAGAAAGCTAGTTCTGCGAAAGAGAAGTATTCTTGTAAATTGGGAGCTGATTTTATAGCTATCACTCATAACTGCACAGATTGTGTTTTGTGGACTCTAGGACTTCACTGGTCTCTGAAAGAGCAATATCAAAGAAAAATTAAATGAAAGATATTAAAATTAAATGAAATATGTTCCTCTATTAGCAAAAGTCACAATTTCTGAGATATGGCAGTGGGCATTCAGGTAAAATATATCTATCTGAAACATCCAGGCAGTGGCAAGGGACATATAGCCAGCTATTTCCGTTGTTAAGAAGGTTGGCCATTCCAGCTTGTTTTCTAGGGCCAAGTCCAGAGACAGGGCAGCCTGGGACCGATTCTTTGGACTATTACTGCATGATGATTGGTAGCACTTAGCTAAATGTAAACTTTCTTCCTTCTGGTGTTTTTTTTGCATGGTTATTCTAACAGTTTCAGGAAAGCCCATTTTCAAACACTGTGACAACATCTGTCTCTGTATCGATGATATATATTTGCTGCTGTGGAGTGATGATGGGTAAACATTGCACTAAACAGAAAATTTCAGAGATGTGGGGTGAAATGTCCTCTGCAGCAGCAGAGATTGGTCATCCCTGAGCAGAGACCATATCACAATACCAGTAAATAACTTCATGTAATATATGCATATGAACATTTATTTTCAAATAGTTTATTGATTTTTCCCTCCTCTCCTACCCATCTAGAAAAGAAATCATGTTAAATTTCAAGAGTAACAAAGGCTAAAGAAAACATATGTGTATAGGCATGCATCTACATTTGCATCTACATCTACATACACAGCAATCCCAATATTATTTAATTGTTACTGAAATGCTAAGAAAGACTTGAGATTGAAAGATTTTGGTAAAAGATATCCATGAATACTAAGTGGTAGAATGTGGTGGAATGTTAATCAGGGACACTGGATGAAAAAAGATGATGAAAGACTATCTTTGTGATCTGACCTGAAAATATCTGTCATTTTTTCCTCGAACCATACCATGGAAAATGATTCTGGTGAAAGTAGTACGCTTTAGACAAAGAAAAAGAATAATACCTAAGGGAGATTTATACTGTTAATCTCAGCAGAATTTAGGAAGAATTGATAATAATTTATAAAATTCTATATGCTAAATGTGTGATTTATACATTACAATGTATATTAACTTTAAAGGAGAATTGCAACAGTGGTGAACTAATTTAATGAAACTGTAAAGTTAATAAGGACACCCCATTTTGTCCTTCAAATGGACACTAGAGTTTCTTCTCTCAATCATTATAAATTGTAGTTTATTCTTTCTGTTTCATCTTTCTACCTGTGTGCAAGGTACACACAGAATGAACAGCCATGTCCTATGACATGGAAATTTAAGTAACTGGTTAATACTGCATGTGGAAAACTGGGTTGCATCTAAATCATTTAGCAGCAGCTTTGCAATGCTTATATAAGATCCAAATTAGCATAATATCTAACAATATTCCTTACCTTTAAATACAGGATTATTCTGTTGATTTCAATGGAATATACATGCTTGAAGATAAGCACATACTAAAAAATGCTGCTGAACAAAGATTAAAGCTCCCTTAATCTTTATCATTAAATTTTCCCACCTCATACAGAGCGCAACAAAGTATTTCAATGCATCTACGGTGATCTATCTACTATTCCCGATGAAAAGAGAGGAGAACTTATTTGGCCCTTCAGTGTTGTTTTATATACTGGTGATACAATCAACAGTAGTGAAACATTCAATTAGAGCTGTTCCCAGTGTGATCATGTCACAGATGGAGCGATGCACTCCACTCGTAAGAGAAAAGCAACAAGATATTTTATCAATTAAACCAGTCAGTTAACAAAATTTAATGGTGAATGCGACAGTGGTTTAATAAGATACAATGACAAGGTACACTTGATTATATACTGCATAGATGACAGGGTCATAGATGCCAGGGAGACTCTTCTGTTGAGTAATGAGGTTCAAAGAAGACGTCCTTGCTTTCTAAGCTCTTTCTCAGAGAGGAGTCTAAGGTGAGGGTGGATCCAGACTCAGCCCTAGGCTGAGTCAATGTTTTACATCTAAAAGATTATATACGTGCAATCAATCCTTTCTATCACTTAGCTAAGATTTCAAAGTTTAGCATGCTATTAGTCAGTTGCTGAGAATCTGTTGTGGCAAGGAACCTCAACCTCAAGGAGTAACCCTGAGAGGCTAACACAAGGGTGTGCAGCCCACTGCTGTTCAGGAGAGCTCAAACAGCTCTCAGCGGCTCACTATTTGTGAGGTAAGATGATTAATTCATAGTCATATTTGCATACTGACTGCAGCTTCCAAATTTGGCTTGAGTTGGACATTGACCAGCACTGTGGTTAGGTGGGTGCACTGCCATATTCTAACCCTTGGGTACTGTGCTGTTATCTGTCTCTCCCAAATCCACTTCGACTAAAAGCATCCATCACAACTGCCACTGCTGGCTATTGCTTGAACAGGGTTATGGGAAAAGGCCATGTTGGGGAGGGACAGAAGAGCACACCATCACAGATCAATATTTGCCTTCCTGTTTAAGAAGCTGCAAAATACTGGGAGCAGACACTCAGCTGATGGAAAATGTCATACCTCCGTTACTTCAGTGAAGAAACTACGGTTTATGTCATCTGAGCATCTCCCCTGTGGTGTTTTCTCTGTTCTCATCTTTAGATTTGATCCTGGCTGCAATGCAGAGGTTGCAGCTGTATTATTCTCAGTATCTTTGCATTTGCTGGTGAGAGGAACATGCACACTGAGACTTCTGTTTTGTTTTGTTGACGTTTTCTTACTGACCAGTGCAAGTCATTCTGCATGGAAGCGCAATTTTACTCTCTGTACAATTCTAATACAAATCCTTAGGAAGGAACTTGTTTCTTTACACAAGGTTTCACAGAGACCAAAAGGATAGGGACCTGACCTTTATTAAGTTCCTCATGTACAAATGGGTCTATTAAATAAGAGTATAAGGTGAGGAATATAAAAGAAGACAGTTATTTATTATGAATTTGCATTTAACCATTTTTACAGAAGTACCAAAAAAAGTTCAGGCTTATACAGAGTATGAAGGCCAGTTGTTTCTTTTTAAACAGCTTTCATCAGAACAGATAAACTTTCTGCATTATTGTTTATAAGACGAGGATAGAATAATTTTATGTCATTTCAGCAGATCACATTTACAAAGAATAATGTTTAATTGTTGGACAGGTATAAAAATAATAACAAAAATTCAAGGGGAAGCCAGGTTTAAAGAAGATTTTAAATGAGATTATTTTTTTATTACTCTTGATTCTTTATTATAGACTTACAATGTACAGTCCGTATTCCCTTAATTGAAACTAGAAATGAGGTAGAAACAAGAGGGGTTTGTGAGTACTGGTATGTGATTATGGATGGATTTTATGGGTTTAGAGTGCAATTCATTAAAAAAAAAAATATGTAATGTGTAAATGAATCTTCTTATTTATACAGAGAAAGAACCTTAATTTCAGCTGTTGACCTGGCTGAACCAGTAGAAATCCTTATACAGTATGTTACAAAATTTTTAATTTGTAAAAAATTACCTCCAGCTTGAAATCAAGGCAATATTCATCAAGGTAAATATATTTTTTCTCCTTTTTTTAAATGAAGGTTTGAGTTGATTCAAACACCTCCTGGCTTTAACTATAACTAATTCCATGAAAACATAGAAACTTCAGCTGTTTTACACTGATTTACAATCTGCAGACATACCTGCACTGTTATAGTAAGCAGTGATTTTTTAGAAAGTGCATTTCTGTTTGGATAATGGGTCTGAGGTTTACATGTCTCCATTTCTCCTAAACAGTGTTTAACTCGTATTGTGAGTCCATACATGGCTTCTTATCTTATTTTAGGTTCCTGAGCCCAGATCATATCAATAAATTCAAAAGATCACTACTAATGTTAATAGAATTTCCAAGGTTAATCTTTTTGCCATTTGCTGTACTTGAAAAGAAATACTGGCTGGAAAAAATAAAAACTGAAACCCACAGTTATATTATGATTTTCAGTCCAAACACATGAACTGTAGCATATCCACTGATTTCTCACATGTGTCATTGTGGACCAAATTTATTTTTGCTGTATGCCTTTCTTTTTTGGATCTGAGCTCATGGTTCACTAAAAACCTTGACATATCTGATTTCTTCAGAAGCATGACCTCAGACAAAATTATAGTTTTTCCACCACAGAATGAGACTTGCATCTTTCTCTTCTCCTTGTCTGCTCAACAATCACTTTAACTGTTAAAGTCAGAAATCTTTTTCAGACGTGTGTTTGAAAACAACAACAACCAGGAGGAGGAATCAACTAAGCTACTGTCTCAAAGGTCATATAAAATGCAGGCCTACAGCTGCCTGGTAAAAGTCTAACCAGGCATTTATGCAGGTCCTTACCATTGTAACATTCCCATAATCACCATTGATGAGTAACAAGAAGGTTCAAATTTCTGTTTATGATACAAGTGTAAACTCTTCAGCCAATCCCAAAAACAGAGCCTGCACAGGAAATTATTTCTGAACTAGATGTTTAAGACCCTACGAGAACAAGATAGAAGACATTTTTTTTAGAAATATTTTTAAAAGAAGAATTTTTTAGCTTCTTCCAAAGATGGACGACTTGCTGCTGTTTTGATGCACATTGCCTTTCTCTCCCCTTCTTTTGCCTTCATGCAGGTAAATATAGAATAGACGGGATTTTCAGCTTTTCTGTTATATTCTATAGAATCATTATGACCTTGATCCCTTAAAAGGTAGAATGTCTGGCCTTGATCCAGTAGATGAACTTAGTATAAGTCTTATTAAACACGAGTATATTCAAGAAGCTGCTTCAATTACAGCACATTTACTTCGATGGAACTCCTTTGCAGTGTATGCATACGGAGGTGACTGCTGGACAGGGATTTTAAGAGGAGGGTGGCCAGTAGGTTGAGGGAGGTTCTCCTTCCTTTCTAGTCTGCCCTAGTGGGGCCCCATCTGGAGTACTGTGTCCAGTTCTGGGCTCCCCAGTTCAAGAAAGATGAGGAGCTACTGGAGAGTCCAGCGGAGGGCTACGAGGATGATGAGGGGACTGGAACATCTCTCCTAGGAGGGAGCTGGGCTTGTACATCCTGAAGAAGAGAAGGCTGAGAGGGGACCTTATAAATGCTTATAAATATCTTCAGGGTGGGTGTCAGGAGGATGGGGCCAAACTCTTTTCAGTGGTGCCTAGTGACAGGACAAAGGACAGCAGGCACAAATTGAAGCATAGGAAGTTCCGTCTGAACATGAGGAAGAACTTCTTCCCTCTGAGGGTGATGGAGCCCTGGAACCGGCTGCCCAGGGAGGTTGTGGAGTCTCCTTCGCTGAAGATATTCAAGACTGGACGCAGTCCTGTGCAGCCTGCTGTAGATGACCTTGCTTCTTCAAGGGGCTTGGAGTAGATGACCCACAGAGGTCCCTTCCAACCCCTACCATTCTGTGATTCTGTGATTCTGTGATTCTGTGATTCTGTGATTCTGTGATTCTGTGATTCTGTGATTTTCCATTTCTATGCCAGTACAGATGGTTTAGAGCCACCTAAAATGGAGACTTAATAATGCAAGGTCTGATGCTTAGGATCATGAGTAAAGATGCTTCAGCTCTTTAAATGTTGCAAAGTTCCCTTCCAGTGTGATGGGAATAATTATCATTGTACAGTAGTCAGGAAAAAACACACTTGGAAATAAAAAATGCAAATTAATGGAATTTGTTTGTTGATATATGATTAAAAAAACAGTATATGAAAGCTGGCATTTTGGGACTGAAAGCTGGGAATAATTAATCCTATTTGTGAATACATGGTAGCATAAGCAAACGTGTTTTGGTTGCTGATCTATTTTTTTCCAAAAAAACACTGAAAAAAGGCAGCTACTCTGGCATAGTGCTATGCTCTGTGTATTGACAGTTGGTAAGAGAGAGGCTTGATCCTCACAATACAACAGATCTAGCAAAATTTGTTGAATATTTTTCTACACAACTT
>Ga0065711_1032525_pt1 | contig 27164 bp, 12 predicted proteins | sample Hoacrofraction12_FD_59098 | JGI IMG/M metagenome (GOLD analysis project Ga0065711, IMG submission 59098) | Hoatzin crop microbial communities from Cojedes, Venezuela - Epithelial fraction 12 v2 (version 2) | ecosystem: Host-associated > Birds > Digestive system > Esophagus > Crop | place... | reverse complement strand
ACACTGCCCTAGTGAGGCCTCATCTGGAGTACTGTGTCCAGTTCTGGGCTCCCCAGTTCAAGAAAGATGAAGAGCTACTGGAGAGAGTCCAGCGGAGGGCTACGAGGATGATGAAGGGACTGAAGCATCTCTCCTACGAAGGGAGGCTGAGGGAGCTGGGCTTGTTCAGCCTGAAGAAGAGAGGGCTGAGAAGGGATCTTATCAATGCTTATAAATATGTGAAGGGTGGGTGTCAGGAGGATGGGGCCAAACTCTTTTCAGTGGTTCCCAGTGACAGGACAAAGGCCAATGGGCACAAACTGAATCACAGGAAGTTCCATCTGAACTTGAGGAAGAATTTCTTCCCTTTGAGTGTGATGGAGCACTGGAACACGCTGCCCAGGGAAGCTGTGGATTCTCCTTCTCTGGAGATATTGAAGACCCACTTGGACGACGTCCTGTGCAGCCTACTGTAGCTGACCCTGCTTCCGCAGGTGGTTTGGACTAGGTGATCCACAGGGGTCCCTTCCAACCCCTAACATTCTCTTATTCTGTGTGATTCTGTGAAACCTTCTTACTCATCGCATGTTTGAATTAGATTTGTGATTTCATTTTGGAGTATCTCATAGAGCTGTAGTATTAAGCTTGAAGTAACCTCTAAGTTCATTTGAATTTTATTTTAATTAACACTAATCTTTAACCATGAGTCATTAGGAGACATATTTTAACAGAAATATGTTGTGGCTCTAAAGAGTTGTTAGCTGATTCACAGCTCCTCTTTTGCTCTTTTTATACTCTGAAACCTGTGTAAGGGATGCATATGCTCTTTCTCTTTAACAGTGTAAAGTTGTTCCTGACCACACCTGGCTAATACTCCTGGAGGCATTCTCTTTGCATCAACCTCCTGCAGGCAGAATGCCTGCAGCAAAGATCACATGTTTAGTCTCTTGCTTAATCTGCTTCATATGACACTGCAGTCTACCCTACTCCTTTCACCATAAGCCCAAGCAATGTGATGCTGGAAGATGGATTCTCTGTGTGTTTGACTCCCCAGGCACATTTCTACAAGTCCAGCTGAATTCTGAGCCCTGTGCTATTAAGCATTTTAGTATAGCTGCTACTACTAAGAATACTATTATTACTGTTCTTATTAGATCTGGTTATTATTAACAAGCAGAGCTGATTTCGTAAAATGCAAAGCATGCTTAAATATTTAGTGTCACAATGTAGTCCATTCCTGTAAAATGATAAATAATTCCAGGTCCTTTTCATTTCTTATTTGTTTTCATTCTTCAGTCTCTTACTTCACCTGTACCATTCAAACCGACCACATCAGATAACTAGATCACCTGTGTACATACAAGCAATTAAACTTAAAAATATGAACATACAGGATTGTTTTTGATCAGCTACAGAGGTTAAGGAAAATTCATGTTTGTCAAAACTCAACAATTTTCATATATAGATGTGAGTTTTAAATCTGTAGAGCTAACAGTAAATACATAAAAAGGATGTCTTAATTTATGAACTGTGAAAAGAAAGTCATAATCTATAAAGAAAAAATAATTTCAGGAATTAGTAAACAATCAAGGAAAAACATGCCAAACATAAACATGAATGCAGGCTTTTTATTTCCTCCATATAACATAAACCAAGTGTAGCCCATAACTAAATCTATTGTTTTATCCAATCTCCTTTTTTAAAAGGGTATTTCACCATCAAGGTGTAATTAAAGTCTTTCCAACAAGTGAAATGCAATCGAAGGCCTTGTTGTGATAGGACAAGGAGTAATGGCTTTAAACTAAGGGAGGGTAGATTTAGACTAGATATAAGGAAGAAATTTTTTACCATGAGGGTTGTGAAACACGGGGCTCTGAGCAACCAGGTCTAGTTGAAGATGTCCCTGCCCACTGCAGGGGCACTGGGCTAGATGACCTCTAAGGGTCCCTTCCAACCCAAAGTATTCTGAGATTCTATTATTCTATTATTTTCAAATTCAAATGAAAAGGTTTCCTACCTTTTTGTTTCCAACTGTGGTTAAACTACCCAATTTTTTTCACTTATCAACACACAACACACATAAACTATGTAATTTCCTTAGAAGGTTTAGTACAAATACACCACATTAAAGAAAATGGGACAGGAGTGTCTCCAGTGTGGATCTGGATTCAAAAGCCAGTTTATGAGGACAGAGAAGTGTAGCTCACAAATATCAATAAGCTTATGCCAGGTTACATGAGCTGCAACTCTGAAAACCTGGGCATTTTCACAGTGAAGTTTGAAAGAGTTCCAAGTACATAAAAATAGCAGAGTAGAATATAAATAGTTATTTAAATATAACTAAAGAATTAACTAATACTTCTTTGAAAAAACAAAGAAGCTCTAAAATATAACTGAAGTACTTTGTGTACATTTTATACTGTGTTTATTACTGTTGATGTGCTCAAAGTGACTCTATATTTTGAATGTCTTATACTTTGATCCTAATATCTGTTTTTATTGCATATTCAAACAATATCATTTTCTTTAGTGATTCTTTCATTTTCTTCCTTCCTTTTTTTTTGTTTTTAGTAATTCTGGCTGTTTTAAAATGTGCTCTTTGTACCTGATAAAATGTGAGCTTGAAATTATGAATAGATTAATCTCTTTTGATGAGAAATAAATTTTGTTGCAGTTTAAAACTCTCTTTAAAAATAATTACCAGTGTGTTTATTTTAGCAGTGGGAAGCATTTATCTTTTACAGTATTTTCTTTTCATCTGTACTTCAGATAAATGAATTGTAATTAAATTTCATTTAGTTCAAACATTTAGGAAAAAACTTGTCTTACTTTGTGAATAACGTCATTAATAGTTTAATACATTTTCCAAATTATTTCTCTAATACATTTAAATTTTATCTTTCTATTCTGTTATTCACACCATGGATGGCAATATCAGAATAGATGCACTCTAGGATGGCTCTTAAAAAAGAGTGTTATAGGTAAATACCTTGCCTAGCATACCTCAGAGTAAATTATGAATATTGAATTTACTGCATGCTGTTGAACTATGCACCAGAAACTAAGAGATCAATTAATAAATTTCTGAGCAAAACAACCTGGAAACCCTTGGGCATGGTGAGAATGTTACCAATTAGAAAACTAAATATTGGACTGGCTTTTCAAATTGGTGAGCTCTCATCATTCTTTTTATAAAATAAAATGATAGAGTGACAGAAGGTCAGGAAGTTCCTCCAAGGGACTGCTGCATCTGAGACACTAATACAGTAATGAACCATTATGACAGCTTTATAAAGCAATAGCAGGCTAGAAGTTTGGGTGATTCACTGAAGCATTTGTCACAAATTTTAAAATTTCATAACCATAAGATACAGACATAAAAAATCTGTGCGTAGACTGCTGTACGGTGAAAAATACTTCTACTGCCAAAATAGTTGATTTTTTCTTGTCACTATGCATGTGGCAAAACCAAGGGGAAAAGATCTTTCTGTGAAAACTGTTTGTAAATGTAAATGTCCATGTGTAAATGTTTCTAGTTTTAACTGAAGCAAAAGGAATTTTACAAGCCTAAACTAAATACCCTTTGTGGTGACCACATATATTAGACTGGGGTAAACAGAGCAATCATGAAAGTCAGGTTTCAATTTTGAGACACCCCCGCTTCTCTGCTCTCTTAGTGAGCTTTCATATACTTTTGGTATGGGGAGCTGCCCTGCTCTTCATCCCTTTCCTTGCATCAGCATCTGATGTTATATTCTTCCACCTCTATCTGCTGGGCTGGGGTGGCTACTGCTATGGGCGAAGAAGCAAAGTATTAAAGTGATCTAGCTGACTCGCTGCTCCAGTAGCCTGCAGGAAAGGGATAGACCAGATGCATGGCTATTCTGAGGAGCACGGTTGAGAAATATGTTAAGGAAACAGTGTTGGTGAAACACTGGAACGGGTTGCCCAGAGAGGTAGTGGAGGCCCCATCCCTGGAAACATTCAAGATCAGGTTGGACAGGGCTCTGAGCAACCTGATCTAGTTAGTGGTGTCCCTGCTTGCTGCGGAGGGGTTGGACTAGATGACCTCTAGAGGTCCCTTCCAACCCAAAACTTTCTATGATTCTATGAATGTCACTTGCTGCATAGGAGAAGAAGGGAGGATGCCCGCTACTGGAACCAGCAACTATTCAATGAACTATCCAACAATCACCTCCCTTCACTAAAGTGTGGATTTTGCTCATGCCTGTGGTATAGTAAAAGAACAACTTGCTCTTTTTATTTTAAAGGTATGCAGAACTTCTAAATGTGGAGGATCTTCGCTTGCCAGTGACGGAAAGGAAGGGTATAAAGATTCTTCTAAACTGTTGGTTTTATTACAAAGATACTGTAGCATCTTGAGCTTAGTGTTTTCTGAAGGGAACTTGTACCGTATGTCGTGAACTATAAGAAAACCATAAGGACATGCCTACTCAAAGAAATATATGTTTCTGACAAATAGTGAATCCCAGAAATACTGTAAACAATCTTTTCAAATGTATCCAATTATTTTTTTATTGCCATTTTGAATACCCAATGATATGTTCAAATTTCTCTTGAGACTGATTACTTGGATTTTTTATTAAAACAACTCAAAGTACACATAGACTGAAAAATATTCCATTGGAAGTGGCAGTCCCTTACAAACTCAAATTTCATAATTACACAATATGGAAGCATACTTTTCAGTCTGGAGTTAAACATTATTTCTCTGAAAGTCTGAGAAAAGAAATAACTATTTTTTAATAGCTAAATAATAATGTTTAGTTAAATAATGTACAACATTTATCAGCATCCTTGAGTTATTTGGTGTAGATTTTGATGGCTATAACCAGAGGTTTTGATTGTTAAGGTTATTATTTAGAATCACCTATGAAAAATTACTTCTTATACAGTTAGCAAAGTTAACAGTTTTTCTTTAGTGTAGGCTACTACAATGTCAATAAAATCATGCTACAGGCTAGTTGTTTGTGGCACCCTTGCTTCTGAAATACTCTTCTCAGTTAATCTCGGAGTATTTTGAAACCACATTTACTGCTTCAAATTGGAATCCGCTGATGAAATCTGGAATGTGGTAGAATATGAAGATTTATGGTAGTATAACTCACCAGAGAGAGTCTTATGTAGACATAATTTTTGTCAAAAAGTAGCTGCAATTGCAGTATAAATAATGCTGAACTCTCAGACTGTCCAGGATTCATAGCATTTAGGTTGCAAAATCAGAAACTTTGTGTAATTAACCAATGTATCTGCTTGGGCTAAAATAAAAATAACCAACCCAAACCTGTTTTGTTTCTCACTTGATAATGACATGGTTGGCACAATGAACAAAAGAGAGGAAAAAAAAAGCTAGAACTTTATGATTATTATTTTTTGCTAAAACTCCCTCAAATTACAACAAACAGCCAAAAGACTTTGCATTGCTCTGGTTGTCATTATTGATATGGTCTCAGCCTCACAGCCACATGGCTCCGTCACACAGTAGAGTAGTAACAGGCTAATGAGGAGGCTAAGGCTCTTCAGAAATCCGTGCCAGCATGTACTAAACTGAAGGTCAGACAGTGTAATTGATACTACTGTACGTCCTACTGTACATTGATCACTTCTACATGTTTTCCAGTATTGTCTTAGAAAAGTGGATGTGATTGATTAACTCAATATTTGCAGTGTTATGAAATACAAAAAACAGACCTGGAAAGGGACTTGAGGCATCATATAATCAAATTATCTGCTGTAGGACAGAATCAGCTGTGGTAAAGGTATGCCTAACACGTTTGCTTTACCTATTTTTTTAAAACATATCAATGATATGGATTCTAAGTACTCCATGGACAATATATTCAAAAACTTAATTACCCTTATCAATAGATAGTTCCTTACCTTTTTTTACATCTAACTTCACTATCCTTCCTTGCAAATTAAGCCCATTATTTTTGGGCCAATGGAATAAAGAACAGTTAATTGTCTTCCTCTTTCCAATTGCTTTTTGTTTACAGGAAGGCTGTTACCTTGTCTTATGGTCTTTAAATTTTCCTGACCAGAGAAGTAATAAAAAAAGAAAGAGCTATGGGGCACATTCAGAAGTAAATTGTTGAGCAAATGGTGAAGAGATTTTGGAATAAGAAGTAAATTTTCTGTACATTCACCATGCTTGACTGAATAGTTTCTTTGTATAAAGAGTTAGGATATCAAAAGTCATATATATACAAAAATCAAAGATAAAAAGTAATATATATATACATATATATAAAGGCATATTGAGTTGCATTTTGATAAAATACTGGGTAAATTATAGAGAGTCTATCCTCTCTGTAGAAATCTTCTACCAGATTAAGCTAATTTGGGATGATGAAAGGATACATATTTTTTTATAGTTGCACTTTTATGCAACATATTTTATTATAGTTGCGTTATTAGTAGTATTTCACATAAAGGAGTCTAAGTTTATGAATGCTAATATAGTGAAAGAGGTAGAAAGGAAGGATTTTGTTCTACTTCTCAGATGAGAATAATTCATAAAACACATATAGAAATGGGCTTGAATTTTCCAGTACAATGAAATGACAATATTATAGAATAACTAACTGAATAAAAGTTGTGAAAATGCAGAGGATTCCACTAACTTTGTCTGAAGTCAGCAGTATGTAAGATCTGATACACTAAAAAACATGATCACCAACATTAGGTTTCCAAAAAACATTTACCTGCCTAAAAATAATTCTCAGTTTACAAGGAATATCTTTAAATGTGTAGAGTATTCTTAAAAATAAAAATTAAAAAAAAGAAAAACTTTAGTTAATAACTGGCTCTTCAGAAAACAACTGTTCCAATATGTTGTTTCATCTCAGCTGTGAAATCATGTGTATATGCAATATATCGTTTACTTCCTTTTTCTATATGTTCCTGAATGGACATAGAAAGAAAATATTCAAGGAAATCTTACTCAATTCATACCAGAAAGGCTGAGATATAACCCAGTTCCCAGCACTAAAGGATAACATAATGTTTCGTGTAAACGAATAAAAATAACCAGTTAAACAAGCCTAAATTAAAGTAGAAGAGTTATCATAAACAGCTTTTCTTTTCCTCAATTATAATGAAAAATAAAGAACAAAATGTAGTTAGAATTAGCATTAATAACACAGAAAAAGTCATGTTTTAATAATCTGACGGAGTATGATTTAATTTTATTGTCTTTTCTGTTCCTAAAATGACAAAAAAAACAATGTTTAGAACAATCACCAGGTCATTAATATAAATCAGAATACTCTTTTTTTACCTGAAATCATGCTTGCACATTGTAAATGTAAAACCAGTATGATATTCACTATATTTTAATGAAGTTTATTCCTGTCTGTATTTTTCATTAACAATCAGAATGGCTGAAATATCTTTCTTCTCACTACTGCCTCCAAGACTTTGTATACAGAGTTGATCAAGCAGGTCTTAAGAAAAAACCCTCACTAAAATCAGTCAAAGGAGGGACCCATTCTTTAGTAATTCTTATTTTTGTTAATTGCTCATGACTAATTTAATAGGTGTCCTTATGAAAACAAAATACAGACAAAACCCAGACAAGAAAAATCCTTTCTTATTATTGGTTAATAGAAAATTTAGCTCAAAGACAATAAAAAATCAGCATAGTGTGAATTTTCTTGGGCTTATTGTTGTATGCAGTAGAAAGCATGGCTGAACTTCACTACAGATGGTGGTATTTAAATTGTCCTTTTCCAGTTTATTTATCGTTTTGTCTGTATTTACCATAACTTCACTGTTTCCTAACATGTGACTTCTGTGACTAGCTATGAATGTAGAAACAAGGAGTGTTTCTTAGGTAGAAATGATGGACCTTCTAAGCAGATGACTTTCTGCTAAGGACACACAACTTTCTCTTCTCTTGAATGATATCTGAGTTTGACCCCAAGATATTCATCTATAAAAAACTGCCACCGCTGCTGCTGTGCTTTCATTAGATCCACAGGCTGTTACAACTCCCCATCCTAACAAGGAAGAGCTATGTGTGAAGTAGGTGTTAAGACACAAAACTGCAATTCAAAGGAACTCAGAGTATGTATCCCATGGCACTACAGCAGTGCTTAAAAGCCTTTGTTCTAAAGAAGGGGAAACGGTAGGATGAAAGACACAGGATAGCGTAATATTATTGTGTCTTTTTTTAAACCAAGATCTAAACAAAACATGTTTGCTTCTCCCAAGAGGCTTAATTCCCCTATAGGAGGGGGAACTGATGGTTATAAAAGTCAGCAAGGACAGGAGGGAGTACCAGAGCACACTCACCAGGGAAGTATGTACAAAGGTATTTGTATTCCTGGTGTCAATATCTAGTAAGAAGTAAAAAAATAACACACGGCAAGTATTTATTTATTGTGCTGTTTCCAGAGTTAATTCATAAATCAGTGAGCAAGGCACATCAATAAGGGATAGGAATCATTAAGCTGTGATTGTAACCAGACAGGGAACACTATGTGGTGCTTCACAGTGGCTTGCCCTCAACGGCATCCCTATCAAATTTATTTCTGTTTGAAGAGCCTAACTGCTGAGCCTGTATTCCTAACTATTTCACCTTTGTTAGTTTTATTTCATTCGTAACCTGCACAACATTGGCAGCTGAGTGGAAGATGTGCTAAGAAAGTACTTACTTTCTCGCCCATGTGTGTCTTGAAGCGCTGCCCCCAGAAAAAATGTGTCTTGTCTCCTGAATTGTGGTGCAGCTATGCAAAGCCTTTGTTTTGTCATTTACTACAGAAAAAAGTTGACTTAATCTAGTCCTCAAGGACAATATAAACATTAAAAAAGAACTGGTGGAAGCTAAACAAACACAGGAGTAGGGAATCTAATGAAAAACATACGACATCTACACAGTGACTTTTACGACTTTTCAGATAATTCAACTTCTGACTCTTCCATAGGTTTACCAGAACTGGGGCAAAGGTATGTGAGCCACAAAGTTTGTAAAGACTAAGAGTCAGGTGTACTATGCCTTTTTTGTTCAGTCTAATTGCAATGCATTGCAATGAAAGTGACCTTGAAGACCTGTAGAAGGGTCCCTCACCACAGATGGAGGCAAAAGGACTACAATTTATGCACAGAGATGTCATTCACAAATGGCTGCGAATCTTTGTCATGGAACTTGCCTGAACGGGAAATATCTGTGATATATGTCAGACAGCTGAGTGCGGATATAATTACGGCTCTTCTTTCTGCAGCTGTACTGGGTGCAGGTGCCCAGGCGCTGGTGGGGGGCTGCAGGGTCGCCCCTGTGAGGGAAGGAGAGGCCAGCGCTGCCCTGGGCAGGACACAGCCGCTTCCATCCAGCTCCAATCCACCCACCACAGGGTACAGCTGAGACCCCAGCCAAGGTTGTGGCACCTCTGGGAATGCATGTGTAAGAAAGGGCAGAAAATGCCACAGCAAGAGAACTGTAGACGGTGATGGCAAAAAAGGGTGAGAACAGAGCGAATGCCAAGGTCGTGAAAGGATGAAAAGGAACAACTCAGCGGTGGAGTGCACTAGAGCAGAGGGAGGGAGAAGGACGGAGGTGCAGAGAGAAACTGCGGCCTCCTGACCACAACACCCCTTGCTCCTGCCGCTGAGTACCTCATGGAGGCACCGAGTGTAAATTGGAGTGATATAAAAGTGGGGGACAAGCGGTAACTGAAGTGATGAAGAGCCTGGGAAAGAAGGGGGAAAAGTGCTTTCCCCAAGTGTGCAATATTTTTTCTTTTTTATTGGTTTTTATTTCCTGATACTCAAATCAGTAATTAAACATTGATATTAACTGACAATCATTGAAGCTAATTTCCCAAAGTCGAGTTTGTTTTGTTCACAATAGTAACTGATACTTGTCTCCTGTCTTTACTCCCTGTCTTCTCAAGCCACAAGTTTTCTCATTCCTGTTTTTCCCATTTTCTCCCCTATTTCACTGAAGAGGGGGAATAAGCAAGCAGCCAGGTGGGAGTTTGGTTGTTAGCCAAGGCGTACCCATCACAGGCACAAACTTAGAATCTGTGTAGAACACAGACATGTAGACAAGCCAAGAAAATAAACTAACTTGAGTGTAAATATTGATATATATCTATATGTGTTTATATATACTCTATATATATTTAAGGAAAAATCACAATGTTAAACCCAGGCTTTGTTCCTTAAATCAGTAGAACAGTCTTACAAACATCCTACAAACATAAATAATTATTTTTTATTAGAGCCAATAAAGGAAAGAAGTAACAACTATTGTATCTAAGAAACAGGATATATACATTTTTTTTAATAGATAGTGTGGATTAGTTGGTCTAGGCTCATGGTATTAAAAACCACATGAGAAATACCACTTCACTTGTGTGATATCTTCTCAGCAGATATTACATGAGTTTGGATAATTTAAATGTTTGCTTCTTTCCTGCTAGAAAGATGATAGCTTTTATCCCTGAGTCAATATTTATAACTGTGAACAAAATCAGAAAAGTTATTACTTGTTCAATTTAAACTGAATTTGTATTGATTGTGGATGTACTTAAGTCCAAAGTTTGGTACAGTTCTAGCTGTAAGCATACTTGCTAGTAAAGCAAAGAAAAAACATTTGAAGTAGTTCTAAAAGAAAAAGAGAGCTTAATCTTTTCTCATTGCATTTTTTGTCATAAGGATGTATACATTATGGAAACAACTATTCTGCAGAACACAGAAATACTTTTTGACTACACATGGTTAAACTGTGGAATGTAATTAAAATATTTCTTAATTCTTTCTTTTTCTCTGAACAAAAAAAAAAATCTGTTGCTAAAGTGGTATGTATTAGAGGAGAAAGGAGTCTTCCAAAATATTACACACATATTTACTAACCAGAATTCTTTTTTCAATTTAAGATTTTAATTGAATAAATATGCCTCACTACATCTTTCCCTTAAGGTCATAGGAAGCGAGATTAAATGACTCTTCTCAGAAATCATTTGACAATTCAAACATGATGAGTTAACAAAAGAAGTGAAAAATTTAAATTCCAGAAAGCAAATAAAAGCTTTAGAAAAAGTTTTCTTAGTTAAAAACTCCTGTATAGTCAATCTATGACTATATGAACATCAGTGCCATACAACTATTTGACATCTCTGTATGATTAAAAAAAAAGATAAAAATAGCAAACACAGGGGCGATGACCAAAATCTGTTGTCACTTCTAAAATCATTACTTTATTCTCCATACAGGCTATATCGGTGTCTGTTCTCTAGAATTGCAGAAGACTGTTGTCTTATATATTAACGAAAAAGAGAATCAATTAGTTAGATATTCACACGGCCATGTCACTATACAACACTAAAGAGAAAGCATCTTTTGACTTCTGAGTACAAGATCTCAGTTTTCACTACTATGTGATAAAAACTCTAATCAATCCCTAATCTTTGGGTATGTTTTGATAAGGACACACAAAAATATAAGTAAAAAGTGGAAGAAGGATTCTGAAATAAAAAGTGAGGAATTGTGCAGAAAAATTAAATTCTTTTCTGGAAAGTTTCTGAAAAGGAAAACATATGCATTAGGTGAAAGGATGTAGCCATTATTCACTCTTGGTTAAGATGACATGCAAAAATATTGCAGGTTCTTTGAGTGGATTATGGATAAGGCTAGATCACCTCAATATTTGTCTTGTGCCTACTGTAATACTCTGGAATTGGAAAGAAGCCCTATGAATGGTCTTCTTAAAACAGGAAAACAAAAATCATGAAAGGATTTTTTTTTTTTTTTTTTACTTTTTCGAAGGGAATAACTTACTCCTTTGCATTAGCGGAGACAATGAATAAAATGAAGACAAGTTTTCCCATTCTCTGCTCACAATATACCCTACCACTCATGGAAATACTGAAGATACTGAGGACATGCCTTGCTTTAGCTTTCTCAAAATTAGTGGTGACTAGTCTTTGCTAGGAAATTAAATCTAGATAATACCATGGGCAAATCACACAACCCAGTGACAGTCAGAAATATATAACCTGTTAAACTCTACTAAGTGAAGAAAGAATAATATGTAATAACATTATAATACCATTATGTTCATTGCTGTTACTTCATTCCCGGACTACTAAGTAAAACTGTATATTTCAAACTTGAAAGTAATGCCGAGGAAAGGATAAGAAAAGCACTAGAAGCATGAAAGATGTGTTTAAACTACAAAACTATATGTGAAATAGCAGTTAGCTTTGGATATGCATTTCACAAAATCTTTCCAGAGAGACAGAGGATCATACGAACCATTACAGATATCAATTCACCCTGTACCCAAGAATACAACAATTTCTGTGGCATTTAAGATTTCCATACTGACAGAAGAGAAAGGGATAATCCAAATAACTAGAATACTGTTCCTTTTATTCCTATTAATTCATATTTTCTGAATATTAAAGGTGTTACTCTTTTCTATTCTGCACAAAACAAGTACTGTTTCCCTTATTTCATAAAAATATTATTAGCACAATTATACTGTGTAATATAAAGGTAATGTGATAGTGATAATAATGATGATGTTAAATTAATTTTAAGAAAATATTAATATATATATTTTTCTGTTTGGAGATTCTACTCATTTGTTCATTCATTCAATTCAGCTTGAATATTTATATTCTCACTTTGAATCAATGAAGAAAAACTGGACATTTCATCATATTTTTCTTGCATAAACAAAAGCAGAGATGGTGATACTCAGGGAGAGATACTGTGTAAACATGGAGTAGTAGTTTATTTTTTCCTAGCTAAAAAAATCAAGTTATTGTTAATGTTATTAACTCTGACGACATGCATTATTTAGGCACTACAATAGCTATTACCATTTTTTATGTGAATATTTCTGTATTCTAAGAGGTGACAAAAATTCAATGTAATAAATAAATGTATGAAGTACTGAAAGCAGAAGCCACACAAAATTCATATGTATGTGTAATTTATTTTAGATATGGAGGAGTGGATGTGATCACAGAGACTGTTGAAGGAGTGGCCTGTTCAGAAAGGTGATAAAGGTCAGACGTATATTAAACAGTTGATGATTATATTTGATCTCAGCTCTTTGAGTCACTTCACCAGAGCTCAGGTGATTGTAGATAGAAATGTGTTTGTTAATTAAAGTGAACACCAAATAGTTGCAAACACATCAACCTCTGCCAAGCACTTCTTCAGCCAAGGAGTGGAGGTTTACTTCTAAACCTAGTTTGGAGGCTTTCATTCTCACAGCAAGAGGTGTCAGCTGGAGAAAAATTCTGCCTGGAGAAGCGCGCTTAGAGAGACAGAAATTAATTCCCTGCAATGAGACTGGCTTATTGTTAGGCCCCATGATTGAAATCTACTAGAGACTGAATGAAAATCTTGGCACCTAATTATGGGAAAAATGAAGCAACTCAAACAAAAATTTGATTTTGGCCTAGGGTGCAGTTGGACTCAGTCAGACACCATCCATTAGGCCTGGCTTGATCTTTGCCTGCATGAGTTTGCTTAAACATTTTCCAAGTAAGACAGAGCTGTTAGCTGAAACCACCATCCAATGATAGGTAATTTCTCTGATGCTGCACTAAACTTGGTCATTGCTTCTTAAGCTACAGCTGTCAGTTGAAGACACTGTTTATTTGCTACATCATGCTTGCTTGCCACTGCTTCCTAGTACTGAGTTTCTTAACTACCATGCAGATTGCAGTTAAGAAGTTCAAGATCTGGGGAGAGGATTGGCTTTCCTCCTACTCCTGCTGCTGGAGGGTGCAGAAATAAAACTCGGAGTGCAACATGTGATATCTCCTTGTAAAGTACCTCAACTCTGCACATGTGTAGTTACTCTAGAAACTAAGGGACAACTTTCATGGAATTACCTGTTATTCTCCAGTAACTTGCTCAGTTGTCCAAAACTTAACATTGTTCCTTAGTTCCTTATGTGCAAAATGCATTTAACAGCATTTATTTACCTCATGGAAGTCTTGTGAATATAAAACACTGAACACTTGCTGGTTAATCCAGAGAAGTGTAAAACCAGAATCTGTAACAGAACCTAAGACAGCTAATTTTTTCCCTAGCAAGTCTACTGTTGTGCACTTACCACTTCATATCCTGTAAGAACCTAACTGAATGGGATTGCAGTAGTCTGGAAATTTTTTTCAAAAAGACAAAAAGAAAATGTGGGTTAAAACTTCAGAATTTCGTGGAAATATGCAGTTTTCATGGTAGAAAGATAAAAGAGTTTGTAGGTGAAAATGAGGGCATAACCCTCTGCAACAGATGTTAGACTGTGGCACTCAGCTAGGGAGTAGATGGTCAGTATCAAACCTCACTGCTTAATTCTACATTGAAAGTAGTTACCCTTTAACACAGCCATTGACTGTTGGCTTTCTGTTTACTTTACAATGAAAATAAATTGAAAAAGTTCTTCATTTTATTCAAGAAAACAAATAAATTCAAGAACTCTAAAACTCTTCTAAGATGAATTTTTTTCTGACCTAGTAGGTTAGTGAGTCCCTTCTAAAAATGTAATTAGATATTGCACATTAACTTGTAACAGCAGATATACCTTCATTAAGTACCCTTCTTGGGAACAGTTAGTCTGTAACCATCCTTGAATCTAGAATACTGAGTGATCTGAGCCTTGATAGCAATGAAATAAAAAGAAGAAGCAATTATAATATAAAAATAACATTGGTATCAAAAATAGAGGAAAAATACTCTCACAAGAAAAAATATATTCAGAACACTTCAATTTAGATAGGAAATTATATAAATATTAAGAAAAAAAAGAAGAAAAAATAAAATAATCCAAATATTTAAATACTGAGATTATTGTAAATCAGTTTCTGAAGAAAACATGAAAATATAAAGTCTTTTAAATATATAAATAAGATACAGAAGTATAAACATTAATATGGCACATGTAGATAAATGCTTGGAGTATACTATCAAGTCAAAGGACAGTAGAGATAAAGAAAAATCATTTTTTCTAAGGTAAGATGATTGTTTCAGAAAATATTGCTCCAAATCCATAACCATCACATAAAAAATTCATCAAAACCACAATGTGGACTCAACAACAAAAAAAAATCCTTTCATTTTTAATTAATTAAACTTTTGTGACACACTAATTTCTAATGAGAGTTGAGATAGATATTCTTAATTTCCCAAAGGTCTTAAATGATCAGAATCTAAACCAAACATGTAAGTTTCAAGTAACTTTTCTTTTAATAGCTACTCACCTTAAAACATGAAGATAGAGCCTGACATAGGTTTTTGCAAGGTCTCTATGACATTAGTAAGCCCTGCTAAATTCTGAAGTACTTCAGAGTATTTTGTTCATGGATTTCCAGCTCTTCAAAGAGTAAGGTTTTACTTACCTGAAAGCTCTCAGAAAGCTTTCCTGTAATAAACTAGCCAGTTTTTGAGGGAGCCCCTGGCTGTGGAATGTGGTTAAAAGAGGTTACCTTCATAATATGAAAACTGACAAAATTTGAAATCAGTTTGAGCAGTAAGAAAGTCTTCAAAAACATTCCATAACTTATTAAAATTTTGAGTAGATATTCCTCTCCTTTTCACAGTAACCCACTCACCCTCTTGGAGACAAGGAATATTTGCATTAATGAGGTTTCCCAAGGCATTCTCGGTGACAATACTTTTTATGTGGTGAGAATTTTCAGAAAAGTGCTCAGTCAGATTAAGGATTGTCCCATATTTCTACACAAGAAAATTTTTTCAAATACTGTAATATCTGGAAATGAATATTGAAAATCCACATAAATGACAGAAAGAGAAGCATAAATATAATTTAAATGCATAAATATAACTTCTACTGTCAAGTTAAATGTCTGCTACCCATAAAATAAAGTTTTTGAAGAGTACCAAAGTAATGAAAAAGCAAAATAAATGCTCCTTACTCTCTTATTACCAAAATGATCTAAATATGCTACCAGGAAAAAAAAAAACAAACTAGTATAAAATAGATTTTCCTAGTAAAACAAAAAGGATTGAGAAAAGGAGATTAAAAGTAATAGAAATTCCATTTACTGGTAAGAATTATATATTCCTTATTTTCATGTTCTTTTATTATACTTTTTTGAGGCAATCATAGAGCAACAACAAGACACACAGAAAAAAAAAGAACAGAAACCTAAAACTCAGTTTCATACCAAATGTACTTAACGGTTGTCACCTGTGGAAACTTGAGGTGATTAAGCAGCATAAATTAGTTTAAGAGTGGAGGGACTAAAGTAGTAGAGGTGTGATCACTGTAGATAGGAGAGAATCCTGCAGAAAGAGAATGTATCAGATTTACTTGCATTACTTCAATATCTGGTTAATTTAATTTCACAGAATCACAGAATGGTAGGGGTTGGAAGGGACCTCTGTGGGTCATCTAGTCCAACCCTCCTGCCGAAGCAGGGTCACCTACAGCAGGCTGCACAGGACCAATTTGCTCAATTCTTATCTATAGCACTCCATATAAGAGAAGAACTAGCACTTCTGTCTTTTGATTTACAGTGCCCTTTCTTACTCATTGAAAAATAGTTCCCTCAGTCTTAGCTTCTGTCAAGCAGAGCTCCAAGTCAATGTTCTGCCCTTCCTGGAACAAGTTTTGCCACAATACCAAAGATTCAATTAAGCTCTCCTGGCTTGACTGCATCAACAGAACCCGGGAAAAAAGCTTATCCATCTCTTCCTGCGGTTAGTTAAGATGCATTTGGCCCTCTTTTTTTTTTTTTTTCTCACTTTAGCCTGACATGCAACAGAAACAGATTCTTTGCAGTCAGGTAGGATTCACTGCTTTGGAGTGGCTCATGAGATGTCTGAATTCAGTATACAATCACAAAGGGGAAAATAAAAAAATTCTGATGAAGACTCTCAAGCTATAAGGTCTCCCCACAGCCTGCTCTTCTGCAGACTGAACAGCCCAACGCTCTCAGCCTTTTCTCATAGAAAAATGTCTCTGCAAATTGAACATAAGGCCTTAGCTTACAGTAAATTATCTTCCTCACTTTACAAGAGTCTGATGGGAAAGATAAAGCATGGATAAAGCACGCAAATTCTGGTGCAAGAGCAGTGCTTTTTGACAGTAGATGATTGCACAGAAATTGAAGAAAAAGTTATCTGCTGCACAGTTTACAGATAGAAGAAAAAAAGAAGAAAATAAGAAAAAAAATGGAAAATGTAATGTGGATATTCCATGAAATGGGGAAATCCCAAACAAGGATTTTCCACTAATAAAATAATAAAATAAAATCAATAGTGTTTGATATGATAACGTACCATAGAAACATAGAATATCTTGAGTTGAAAGGGACCTGTAAGGATCATCCAGTCCCACTCCCTGCTGCTCATAGAACTACCTAAAACTCAACTATATGACTAAGTCGTCCACATGCTCCTTGAACTCTGACATATGGAAAATGTATTTTAAAAAGGCAAAGATAAGGATTAGCAGAAATGGCATATAGTTGTTAAAGAACTGTCTAAAAGAAGACAATAAAAATCAATACCCAAAGAAAAAGTTTTAGGCAGAGGGAGAAGCCTTTGAGGATTCAGAACTAATCTCAGCTGATGTTCTCCCACCACTAGCCTCTCTCCCTTTCATCCTTCGTCATCTTCTTAGTCATTTGCAAAATTGGAAAGTACTGTTCAACTAGACAAATTTTTGCTCAGGTATGTGCTGATTACCCATAATACCTTTTTTTTTTAATTGACTGAATTATTTTAGGTAGTCATTCTGTTCTGTAAATGTCATTAAGACCTTCGACTCAAAATAAATTTGAAATATCCAAAATGATTGGCTGAAAGAGGTAAATACTAGGTTAGTTTCAAGATTTATGTAAGAAGTGTCAAGATTTTCACACCCTCCCCTGAAAAAATAAGGATAATATAAACTTTAGACGAAGTTAGTCATGACAGAGTCCTTGTTATAGTAATAATTACAGGCAGATATTCTTTCACTCTCCTCATCATTTCTTTTTTCAGTAATATTTCTTAGAATGGGTAGCTATGAAGTACGTCTAAAAGTCAGGAAAGAGTCCAAAGATATTCTAAATGAAAATTCAATTTAAAGAGAATTCAGAAATAGTACAGGCAAAAAGAAATCAGCTGATGATAGGCATAGAAGAATAATAGAATCATGTGCACTGTGTAAACAAGTTTGACTGTCTTGCTATGTGATAAATATGCAGCTGCATATAGCCTGCTGTCATCTAAATATTCGAAAAGACACCTTTGCAAAGCATATCACACAGTCCGTACTGTATGTTAATGTTAAAACTTTTAGTACAAAGTACAGTTCAGTTTTTTCTACCATGATAATAATGATTTAAGGTATGGACCGCTATCAGCTATGTGGAATCTCACTTTAATTTTGAATACACATAATACCTGTTGGCAGATAGATAAACAGGATTATACTAGTGTCATATGTGGAAATGATCCATGCTCAATTTTGAGTACATAAAAGGTATACTGAACTGTTTTAAAGACACTGATGTAATTCTCTGAAGATCCTCATATGCTGACTTTCAAAAACTATTTTCTTTGCATAACCGGTAACTTCTGTAGAGTATAAAATTACAAAATTTCTTTTACATAAATAAATCTAAAAACATGGCACAAAATTTTGGGAAGTGTACTTCCTGTCACAGTAGCATACAGTATTCTGTGTACTACTTTCACTGTGCCCTTTTTAAACCTGAGTGGACTTTCTGGAGGATCTTCACTTGTTATGTGTATTTAAAAGTTAAGTACACTGTTGTCTAACTTGTCATACTCAAATAATAGCAGGAATTTCAGCTTCCAGGTAAATTTTTAACGTTTGCAATTTTCAATTACTTTTAATATATATTAAAAAAAAAGTGTAAATAATAAATCTTGACTCTTTCAAGATTTCCTTGTTGAGAAAACTTGCTAGGAGTTTTTATATGGACTTAGAAGTTAGCTCTTTATGTCAAATTCTTTGTCCCAACAAAGATTTTACCATTGAATTAATACTATTATCATAACCTTAAAACTAGAATAGCTTGCAATTCTCCTTATGTTTTCCAAAGGCTGGGTATGATGAACATTATAAACAGTGTGAGGGAGTCGATGCCTTTACACAAATATTCAAAACTGAAATATTTCACATGAATATGTGAAACAATGAAATATTATTTCTCCATCTCTCTGTTTTTCTATCTTGTTACTTTTGTTTGCTGAGCTTAATTTTTAATGCCCAGACTAATTTTAGGTGCTAGCAGACAGTACTAACAGCTGTGGACTCAGGTAAAACAGTTCATCTAAATCAGGTAGCTTGCACCAACATGCAACAGTTTATCCTAGAGTCCTTACATAATTCTGGAAGGGTTCTAGAATGTCTCTCTTCAGCCATCTACAGCACACTGCAGCTCTGCTTCTTCTTTCACAGTGTTCTTTCAGTATTCTAGTATCCTTTCTTTTCTCATGTTTCCTTTCCTTGAACACCGCTTGCTAGTCCCATATCTCCCACAACACAGGCAAAATGAGGCTTTTAATGTGTGGAGTAATGCTGGGATATATGCTCATGACCAAAAGAGAGATTGTGGTTATTTCACCACAGAGAAGTGAGAGAAGAAATTAACTGAATTTATTATTGTGTTTTCCCTTTTATTCATAATTTTAAAAAATCTTCAGACTTTGGAAGAAATATTCTTTTTGCATGGACAATCATTAACAAAGGTCCCTGGAGAGGGCTCTTCTAATTGAAAAGGCTACATTTACAAGGAAAGAAGGTGGGTTTGGTTTTTTGGTGGCCTTTTTCTTCTTTTTTTAAATGAAAGCATACTTATATGGAGCTAAATTGAGAGTCTTTTTCTGTCTGTCAAATGCAATATCACAAATCATAGTTTTATTTATCTTTTAAATTGAATAAAATTATTAACTTAAAGGTTTTACAAAATTGAATATTTTGTAGAGCTTGGAGTATCTCAAGATGTTTCTAAATTACCCATGTTACGAAGAAGACAGGGGGATAATATGAGGGCGGGATCTTTGTATAGGCTCACAAAAAAAGAGACCAAATTAAATAATTTCCCAGGCATACTAAAATACAGATCTATGTGACGGCGTCTCTATGGAATGATACTTGTTTGGTTCCTAATCAATAAAGTGTTGGCGTCTGATTGATTTATTAATCTCATTCTTGTGAATTCTCAGTTTTAATCTGCTGAGAATTTCATTGCACTTATTGTATGATTAATTGTGTCAGGGGGCTTGGAGCCTTGGACAGGCTGTTATAATGATTTACATCTGACTAAAATTAAAAACTATTAAACATATTTCAGGAACTCATAATAACACAAAAGAATTCTTAGAATCTGGGAGAAAAATTATACCTGTGCTCTAGGATATGCATTGTTAAAGACTGATTTTTAATTTTTTTTTTTTGTGCAAAGACAATAACAAAGTTTGGGTTGAAATGTTTGCTGTAGAAAGGCTATTGCTTCTTAGTCCTATGATCATTGAATTTAGTGTAATGTTTTCAGGAGCCCGATTCTTGCTTAATCCTCCTTCCATGTATTTATTGTTCCTCCCAGTACTTTAAATTGCCTTTTAATAGGATGTGTCTGCTAAACATGAATTCACAAATACGTATATACTCAATTGTACTGGATCTGGCTGGGATGGTGTTAATTTTGCCCATAGCAGACCATACAGTGCTGTGCTTTGTATTTGTAGCTGGAACGGTGTTGATAACACACCAAAGTTTTAGCCATTGCTGAACAGTGCTCGGGCAGCACGTAGGATGTCTCACACAAACATGTATGCGTGCATGCACCAGTAGGCTGCAGGACAGCAAAAGGTTTGGAGAGGGCATAACCAGGACAGCTGACCCAAACTGACCAAAGGGATGTTCCACAACATATGATATCATGCTCAGCAATAAAAGCTAAAGGAAAGGGGAGGAACACAGGTGATTTTATTATTAAGGTGTTTGTCTTCTGAAGAAACGGCTATGTGTGCTGACGCCCTACTTACCAGGGGAGTGGGTGGATATCTCCTGCCGATGGGAAGTAGAGAAGAAATCTTCTTTTTTTCTTTTGTTTTGTTTCTGTATGCAGCCTTTTCTTTGTTACATTAAACTGTCTTTATCTCAACCCATGAGTTTTTCATCTTTTCTCCCCCAGTCCTGCTGAGGAGAGGGAGCGAGAAAGTGGTTTGGTGGGCATCTGGCAGCCAGTCAAGGTTAATACATCAGTAAAAAAAAACAAGTCAAAAAGCTCAAACCAATATCCACCTTTACTTCCTGTATGAAATTCACAGATGTAGGATTACTTGTGACATCAAAAAATGGAGCTCTTTGAGAACATTATAGGACTAGGGGGCACAGAGTGGTCACTTGCATTGATCTGTTCACTAAAACATGTAAGCCTTAAAATATCAGAAGCAGACATTTATGGAGGGGAAATGCACAGAAAACTGTTCAAGATATGAAAATTAAACATGAGACTTTAAAATCCCTGACCCTTCCATTCTCTTGTTGTACCACAGCTGCAATATTTTCAGGGAAACCAAACAGGTTTGTCAGTCTGTTTCTCACCTCCATACTTTATCTGTGAACTCTTTCTGACAGCCACAGGAGACTGATTGTGTAATCTCTTCCCACCTGAATCAAATGAACTAACCAGACCTTTCAATTATTTCATAATTTCCAGCCCAGTGAAACCTCATTTTGAATGAATATCAAATCTGCATTACTCCATAGAAAATGTAGTCTAAATACTTTTTAAAATTATTCCTTTACAAAAATAAACTGTACATACTTTACCACAGTACAATAATCCACAGAAAAACCTGTATAAATTTGTAGAAATTCTGATGAAGAATAAAATATTTTATATTGTCATGCCATGTAAAATCTCTGCACTGTTTCATCTGAGGATCAAGGCACCTCCAGTTTAAATCCTTGGACGCTAGAGACAGAATACACTCAGTAAAATAAACTTATTATATCATATCTCAAGATTTCCTCTTATGCACACTCATTCACTCAATTATTCTTTCTGTTAACATTTCATAATTTTTGATTTGTGTTCTTTAGTCTTTTAATTTTTGATAAAAAACGTTCAGTGACAAAATATAAGGCTACAACTTTTGCCCAGTCATTCCTTTATTTATTAGAATAACACAGTCTGACATGTCCCTCCTACAAATCTCTTTGACATATGCTGCAGATCACACCCGCCACTGAAATCACTCTTCCAGAGATCTATCCTGGTGTTACATGTGTGAACATTGTATGTAGTGTTAGAGTGTAAAAAAGACACTTCACTTTGGTGACTTTTGCCTCCCGTAACCCGGTGAAAAATAAAAATAAGCAAACATGCAAAAGAACCTCCCCAAAATATCTAAAACACTGGAGTAAAAAGATTCTCTGAAGAAGTTATGAAGAAATTAATATAACAGTAAGAAAAGAATTCAGGTTTTTTTTTTCGATTCAATTACCTGCTGTCTTCTGTGCACTTCATTTTGAAATCATTTTTATCATAAATTTCTTTGTCTTTGATGATGTATTCTTTTCTTTAATCAGATTTTACCCTAAAATCTTCCTGCTTTTTAATTAATTCTTTTTCACAGCATTTTTCACCCAGTCTTTAACTGGGTATCAGATCAGGCTTGGGCTGTTCTCTAGATTCCCACATCCACCCTATTCAAAGTTAGCAGATTCTTTTGCGTAAAGGCTCAAAGACATATTTTTCTATGGGTCCATATCTCTAGTAACCTTGTGCACCATCTCTTGTCTTGATTATCTAAAACATTCTTTCCACTTATCTTCATGAAATGCAATCATGCCTTTCTGATAGCCAGCCAAAAAATCTAATGCAAAGCTTTTTTCCTCGTCTGTCCCTTTAACTTTATAACCATTCTTCTACACTGTTCTATTGGCTACATTTCTGATAGCAAAATAGAAATAGACTTATCTTCACAGTCAAGGATCTTTCAAACTGTCTCTATCAGATCTCAAATATTATTCAGTATCAAGAGAATGATTCTTGTCTATGACCGTCAGTTGAGTCTAGATTCAGGACTTTTGTTTTTTTTTTAACAATGATAACTATTATGAGACAGAAACTACATGAGTTCCAAAAGCAGGTGGGAAAGTACTCTAACCTACTTTGCTGATTTTTTAACAGATGATTCCCATGAGCATTTGCCAACACAAGGATTTGACTCTCCTTCTGACTAATTCAGTTTTCATGAAATGGGAATTAAGACATAAGAAATATACAAACCCTTTGATGTTGCGGCGGGATCTAGGGCTCAACCAATATGATCCATAACAGTCAACTTTATTAGCAGATAATCTGGATTATATAGACAGCACTTGGTTATGATTAGTCACTATACATAAACACTCTATACAGCACTCAGTTAAGATTGGTCACTATGCATAAAACATCTATCAATAAAACACCCGGGTTACATAAGCAGTACTGAAACTATGGTCATTGTTCATAGAATGACTGTTTACCTGCAGCTGGCCTGAGAATGACTGTCTTTCCCACAGCCAGCCTGGGAAAGGTCTGTTTTCCCACAGCCGGCCTGAGAAAGGCCTTGAGGCCTGTGATGCTTGAAGCCTGTGCTGCTTGAAGCCTGTGCTGCTACAAACCAATCAAGTCTATATTCAGAGTGTCTGGGTTGCTCACAATATGCCCCTGTTCTTCCAGAAACCCCACACTTTGATAAGTAAAAATAATTTAATATTAACCTACTTTTAAATCAACTTTGACAATACATGACCTATAAGATAATATTTGCTGAAAAAGGCATCAATTTTCTAAATACACTCTGTGAAATGGAAACTTTTCCTTCCTACTGCCATCTCAGAGAAAAAGATTTCCTTTTGAGGGATTGCTCTAGTTCTTTTTTCCTATATATTAGATCTTTTGTATTAATATTCTAAATTTAATCATCTATTTAAACAAATAATTCTGTTTTCTTTTTTGTTTTACAGAGTTAATAACCTAATGTAAAGAGCTAATGCACTTTATCTACACAGGCAAAGTGCTAGTTGTTCGTCATGATCATGTTCTAGAAAATATTCAGTTGTTGAAAGTATTTTCCCCTTGAGATTTAAACTACCAACAAACTACATCATCTGTGTACCAAAAAGAAACGCAAACAAACAAAAAAATGCCTCCTAAATGCAAGGTCAAAACTAAAGCAAAAACCAAAAAATCTCTGGCATCAGATTTACCACAAACAGAAAATACAGACTTTTAGATCATTTGTCATCATGGTGACTGTACAAATAAGATAGCTTTAACAAAAGCAATTTAACAAAGAGCTATTGTTACATTTGGAGAAAGAGTAATAATATTTAAATATTGGAAGATAATGGAAGAAAAACCGTTCTTACTGATTTTATGAAATAGAAGGAAAAAGCACTCTGATTTTTTTTTTTTCTGGAAATCATGGAATCCTAGAATTATAGAATATCTCAAGCTGGAGGAGACTTATAAGAACCATCAAGTCCAACTCCCTGCTCCTCAGAGGACTACATAAAACTAAATCGTATGAGTAAGAGTGTCGTCCAGACACTCCTTGAGCTCTGACAGGCTTGGTGCTACGACCACATCCCTGGGGAGCCTGTTCCAGTGACCTACAACACTCTGTGAAGAACGTTTTCCTGATGCCCAGATGTGGGTAGAGTAGCTGATATCCTGCTTGTGTTAAGCTCTACAAAATATTCTCAGATATTCTTCTTTTCTTAACTAGATATTAACTGATGAAGGTAAGTTGTATAGCACACTATATTTTTCAAAATACTCTGTTTAATTTGTAAAGATTACCATCCTAGCAGCTATTCCAGATCTCACAACCGATAAGTAGGCATCTGATCCATTTGCAGAAGAAAAATGTCATTTTGGTAACTGCTGAAAAAATACCTTTTTTCAAAAATGTTTTTTTGGGGAATTAGACATTAATTGTTATAAAAAATTATGAATTTTTATACTTTACTGTAATTGGAACTCATCTTTCTTTAAATTGAAAAGCCATTGGAAAATGAATACAAACATCTAGTGATGGAGTATGATAAGAAAGGGGACCTGAAGGGGAGTGTGATGGGATTGTCTCTATCTTGATGGTTAATATTTAAAATCCTGATAACAATTCAATGTACTATATTTATTAAAAAAATAGTAATAGAACGAAAACTGCATATGTCTTTGTTTGCCTTCAAGTGAATTTGGAACTTTTTATCAACATTGACTTCCAAATATTTTGAACATCAACATTTAAAAGTACAATTTGTTACACTAAATTTTTTAACAATTAAGCACTGGCTACAGTACCAGAAAGGTAACTTGAGGGGGGGGTTGTAACAGAAAAGACAATGAGCATAATCCTGTATTGGATAGCACTGTTGCATATTTATAATCACTCTCTAAAAATAGGTGTGAATCATTACATGTGTTCTATGCATGTAATAAATGAAGTACACAAAGGCTTGCAAGGTATCTGAGAGCGCCCACATTTTTTCTTTAATTATTCCATGCTACCTCAATCAGTTTCATGCTCTTACCTATTAATATGGGACAATCAATTTTTTATATAATAAGCAGTCATTAGCCCATTAGGGCTCCTGCTGTAAACTAAGATGCTTTGTATTACATCTGGCATATGTTGTAGCAATAAAAATAAACTGTATTTTTAAGAAAGTGCAATAAGCATTGGCATAAGTATTAGGTTCATTGACAGCATGTATGTACCATACAGCTCTGAAGTCCAGGGATGTAACTAGAATTCTAATGATTTGCTTTTCATTTGCTAAGTCATCAAAGTTGTTTTGAACCATCAGAGTTCTTCTGAATCTTAATGAATAATTCACCATTTTTTTTATCTGAATGATGGATTCTCTGACATTATCAGCCAAGGAGAGATACATGATCCCATAATACAGCTTCATGAAATGTCAGATGGTACTTCAGCATGAACATTTACTTCAAGTTGGGGTGAGGGAAAGTACTTGTAGAGTATCTGGTTTCATGAAGTGATAATTTTCCAGGTTCAAACTTGATGTTCAGGTTTCTCTAGAGCTATCAAAAAATCATAGAATATCCTGAGTTGGAAGGGGTCCATGAGGATCATGGAGTCCAAGTCCAGACTCCACATAGGGCCACCTAAAAGTTAAACTACATATCTAAGGTTGTTGTCCAAACACGTCTTGAAGACTGTCAGGTTTGGGACCATTACCACTTCCCTAAGGAACTTGTTTCAGTGTTTGACCACTCTCTCAGTTAGAAGCATTTTCCTAATACTCAGTCTGAACTTCCCCGGGTGCAGCTTTAAGCCTCACATCTTAATACCTGATATCAGAGAGAAGAGATAAGCACCTCCCTCTCCACTCCCCTGTCCCGATCCAATATTGGGGAGGTTTCGATATGATCCCAAGGACGAGATTAAGACGCAAACGGAGTCATATGCCGTACAACCTTGTAAACTTTATTTTGGTGAACCAGGAATCGGAGGTGGGGCTGGGACAGCAGCGGGGGGGGGGGACACGAGAAAGAAAGAAAGGACTAAAGTCAGACGACCCCAGTGGGCGACGAAATGAGTGCATGGTGGGGATAGGTTACCATCACCATGGATTCGACGATGTCCAGCGATGTCCGGTTGGCTCAGCATCTGTGCAGGTGTGGAGGTCCCGGTGAGGATGAGGACCAGCAAAGAGGAAGTGAGGAGGAGTGCAAGAGGCCTCAGAGGAGCATGTGCTGCCCTTTTATAGGGGCATTTGCCTATGCAACATACGTGCAGTTCGTGCCATACGTGCTGCCTGCTTGACAAGTCCTCTCTTGCTGGTCCGGGCACTAGTCCGCATGCAAGCGCTGTCCTGCAGGTCGTTGTGACAGTTTTTTCCTAGGCCAGGAAGAAGATGACAATGTCAATGTCGAGACAAAACCAGTTCGTAGTGGTCTTCTACACCACCCCATGGCTCGACATTGCTGCCTCTGTGGTGGTGTGGGAGGTGGTGGTCTAGAGGTAGAGAGAAAGAATGAGAGAGATGTGGAGTCCTGACTGGACGAGAGGGGACATAGTTTGGTGTGTTGAGCTACCCAGGTTCTGATCCGGAAGTGAGCCTTGGGAGCGGCTGACACGGAACCCTGCTGGGAAGGCAGAGTGACGAGCTCGGGACACTGGAGCAGGGG
>Ga0065711_1003617_pt1 | contig 27164 bp, 12 predicted proteins | sample Hoacrofraction12_FD_59098 | JGI IMG/M metagenome (GOLD analysis project Ga0065711, IMG submission 59098) | Hoatzin crop microbial communities from Cojedes, Venezuela - Epithelial fraction 12 v2 (version 2) | ecosystem: Host-associated > Birds > Digestive system > Esophagus > Crop | place... | reverse complement strand
AGTTGTGAAGAGGTTATTGATTCTGGTTCAAGCAGGAGGATGACTTTTGGATATGCCTTTCAACTGCAATTACTCTACAATTGTGATTCTATTTTTTGCGTGAGGGAGGACAGTAAGGGCTAATGTTCCCTGCAGCTTAAGCAGAAAGGGACCTCTCAGTTGTTTTCTGTGCACTTTATGGAAGAGCACTTCATAAAAATATTTCTAACTGAAATTCTGTCAGTGATTTTTTTAAAAACTATTTCTGCTGTTAAAAAAAAAAGTCCAGATATAGAAAAGGAAACAATTATTTTGAACTGTTTCATCAACTATTATGTCTATCACTTGACTGTGACAGCATTTTAGGTTTGTTTCCCTAGACTCATTAGAAGTTCATATTGCATACTTGGTAAAAGAAAAGCTTTATACATTGCTCATATAAGATCCTTTCAAAATTGAGCCAACAACTGAAAACTGTTTTCAGAGAACAGCCCTTCTTATTCCCCACTATGTGTGGTGTATCAGTCCTTGAGAAACTCCTCAGTCACCATAGCGCAAAGTTCTGATCTGTCTTTACTTCTGATCTGACATAAAAATTTATGATTTAAGGAGTATTTAAATAGTCCACCTTTCACTCTCAGGGAAAGGTGATTCTTGTTCTCATTTCAATGATATTTAATGCAACTCACAGGATAAAATTTTACTAGCTGTTGAAGTTATAAAGCACCTCTGCAAAATAAATCATAGCCCATGTGATTTCAAAGTTCTGGATTTGTAAAATTTTAGTATCCCTTATTTAGAGTATTTCAGGAGAAGGTGAATGAAAGACATATCACCGTTCGGCGGCGTAGGGCACATTGCTTATCTCAGCATTGCCACCTGTGACAGCCCAGCACCTTTTCCTGTGCACTGCCAGCACATGAGCTGCCAGCATGGCAGGTGACAGGAGTCACAGAACAGCAGGGCAGAGGCAGCATTTCATGGCAAATGCACAAACCCAGGGGGGACACAGGTTACAGATTTTCCACCTCGGGGTATAAGGTACACGCGAGACAAGCTTTAGTGGCCAGAGAATGTGACTATGCTTGCAGTAAGAAGTCCCTAAGTACAGCAAAGAGTGATTTGATACTAAGCTATGTCAGAAAATAAGATGAGAAACTCGTGGGTCCTTCTAATCAGAAAATTAAGGCACTATCCTGGGGGTTAACTGAGACTTTAACTATTTTATGTATGACAACTGATAATGTAACCTGTCATGAGAGGCTTTTTCCTGAAGTGTCCTTCATCATAACCTGACCTGACCTGAAAGTCCTGTAGCTTTTGTTGCACTCCAGTGTCTGAGAGCAAACTGCTTGCTCCATCACTTTTGGTGGGACAGAGAAACTTCAAACCTTACACTTGGCAAACTTTCTTTTTAAATGAAATATGTCATTATACACTTCACATTTATGTGTTATATGTTATACAAAAGTCGATATTTCTTTTCAATATTTGCCTAAATCTATACCTATTCAGAAGTCTCCCCTCCCAAAGGAGAAGGCAACACAACAAACATAGAAGGGAGTTAGCAATGTTTTTGTTGGCATTTCTTCATTCCAAGGAAGTGATACAGAAGTAAACTCTTCTATGGCACTTTAAATAATCTGCCTTTCTTTCTCGGTAAGATATTGACACATCTTAACAATTTTGATACAAGACTGTGTTGTTCTGCTGTCCCATCTTTAATTAATAGACACTTGACTTTCCAGGACACAAGCAGAGTGACATTGTCTTTGTCTTGACTTAGGCTTTTACTACAGTATAGAAACTTAATCTAACAGGCTTTGGTACATCACTTGAGAAGAGGATTTCAAAGCAATCTTTTTCCTGTCAAATATGATCAGATATTTACAAGCTGTCACTGACAATTATGGCAATAACAGGTTTATGACAAGGCTGATAAACAGACATTTGTACAAACTCATAAGAAAAACCTCCATGTTCACTTCATCTTCTGACTCCGGTCCACATAATTGCAGAAATCTGTCTCAAAGTCTTATTTTAGGATGACCGATGAAAAGAAACTTAGAAATGCAGCTCAACAATCTGGAATGGTTTGCAAGTAAGGCCAAAAAGGAAATGTTTTCTTCAAGGTTATTAAAAACAAATGAATGTTGCATATGGTCATTAGAATTTATTTAAAATTAGCACAGAATTTAATGAGACACACAGGAAAATGATTAAGTAAATAATCTCATTTTCAGCATTTTAGCATTCAGGATCATTTGAAATGCTTCCCTCTGAGTTTTCCCAGGTATGTAATATCAGAAAACTCAAGCCCCTCAGGAAACACTTTACATTTTCATTTAATCTTTAAATAAATATACAGTTGTTTTTCTTTTACTTTGTGCCCAGAAGACTGTATCATTCCATAGTTTACTTTAGCCACTTAGGACATCTGCTCATCTGGAAGCTTAAAACTTTGAAACTGTATTGTGAAGATAAACTTTTCAAAGCAGAATAATAACAGTTTCAATCTCCATGAAGATGTGGAGCCTAGACCATAAGGTCTGACTCCTGATAGATACCTCATAGAGAAACTCTCTGAATATTCCACATTACAAATCTGCGCTTCCTAGCTCACAGTGTCACTAATGGATTGCACAGTAAAGCAAATTATTGCCTCTCCTGTAAAGACATAAAATAGCTGTCAGAGATGGTATTCAAATATGTTTTAACCCAGAGGTCTCTGTAAGAACAAACAACATTTTATTTTCTTATACTACTTTTATCTCTAATGTTCAGTCAGCCTAAAATTACATATATTTCTTTCCAAAACTGGAAAGCATCTCTCTGCTTCTTCATTTCCCTCTTTTTCTTTTTTTTTTTCTGAGTGATGCTTAAGCTGCTATCCGTATGTAATGGGAAGTATCACATCCTTTTTGCAAAGGAATATACAAAAGAACACAATAATGGAGATATTAGTTGTTTACTGTTTACCAAGCAGCCCATCATGTGGGGACAGAGCTGTTGTGCTGACACCCAGCAGCCAAGCAGAACTCTGAAGATGAAAGTCTCTGTCTTTCCAGCTGCACTGTTCAGGGAATAGTGGCACAAAGGCCCCTAAATTCAGTGCCTTAGTTTTAAATACAATTCACTGCATCTGCAAGAAGATTTGACAATCTAATATTATCAGCATATTTTTGTAGCTTCCTTGTGAACTTCAGGTCTTTAGGTCTATTTCTAGAAAATTCACATTGTTTGGTTTTGTTCTGTTTTTCTTTTCCCAAAGGTTTGGTAGATTAGTGCTTGTGTTAAATTGCCAGTGTTGGTAGAAGCATACAATTAGTGGAATCTCTCCCATTCACACAGGCAAAAGTTCTGTCCGGATGGCTGAAAAACAGAACTTTGCTTCAAAAGTATGGGAGAAAATACAGTAGGGGTGACATCATTACACAACTTACTTCAGAAGCTTTAGGGATGCATTGTGACTTAGGTCCTGTGTAGATACTGGGGAAAGTAAAATTTTCTAATATCAGCATTTGAAATGTAGAAAACGTTTTAAGGTTGAGAAGAGGAAAGAAAATTTCCCTTGATTCTGGAGGTTCTACTACACAGAGAGCTCTCACACCAGCAGAAATTTTTTTTCCAGTCGTTAACAGGAGATTAAAAAAAAATCAGATAAAAAAAATCCTAGGCTCTTCAAAGAAAGAATTACATACAAGAGTCGTACATCCTGAAGCCAATTGTGTTGAATGAAAATTAATTTTTCAAAAATTAACAGATTTTTTTTTTTGACGATTGGCATATACAGTAACAGTTTTTTCTGACTACATTTAATTCAGGTCATCTGGAGCACCATGCTGGATCACAGCCACGCATTCAGTCTGTTCTGTGTGTAAACGAGGTAAATCATGAAGTATTTTGCTGCTCCACAACTTCCTTACTTTAGAAAAATCCCAGCTCCCCATTAAAATTAACTTCTCTGCTTTTTACACTATTTCCAAGCTACAAAATAAACACAGATGAGGGTGGGGTAACCAATATGGGATATGAGATATCCAGTAAAGGATATCGGGTGTCCAACAACAGGTAGAAGAATATGCTTTAAAAAGCACTACAATTTCTCCATGTTAGACTTGTATTAGTAGAAGTTGGACTGCAGGTAAGAGCTGCTCAGCCTGTGCAGGGTATGCAGAGTTGGTCCATTACTTTGATTCATTTAGGAGAAGAACATGCCAGCTTTTACAGCTCTTCTCATTTCTGTTTCTGTGCGTTTCTGTGCATTTCTAAAATTGTCTAATGTTTGTTTCTATTCTTGCTCTTCTTCTCCCTGCTCACAGCAGCGTTTTCAGCCTGTCAGCCTTTTAATGTTTGTTATTAACCTTGCCAATGAGGTACAGACTTCAGCCTTCGAAGTCCAAAGCTCCTTCAGTCTCTCCTGCTGTCAGCGTGGGGTTAGCCCTTGCACCTTAGCGGCTGCATATACATACGCATCAACATTTGACACGTAAAAAGAGGTAGCCTCCATGTTTCTGACTGTTCAACAAGCTGTATTGTGTACGCGATATATGAAACCAACAAAGATGTTATGCAACCATTTTGCACTTGTGAGTCTAGCATATATGGGAACTATGATGTCTGAATCACTTCTGGAATGCCTATGATGTGGAAGAAGTCTGATCGCTCTGACTAGACTAGACTTGCTACCCAAGCATATCCAGCCCAGCTCGTCACACACGCATGTCCTTCACTTCACCTTGCATGCAGTGGACCGTAATTCTGTGCATGCACAACTGGTATGATCTGGGATTCCTAGATTACTCTAGCCCCTACTGGGACTATTGGCAATACTGCCATTACGCTCACTAAGCTGCCCAAACTCTGTAAATCCCATACAGATGGTCAAAGAAGACTTACAATGGTAAATGATACCTTAGAAAACACACAGGTAGGGAGGCTGTCTTGAAACATGTTCATGGCAACCTTCCCATCTGGATGGTAAGCATTTTCAGCCATGGATTTACCATGCATTTTTGATCTACAGCCAATTTTCTTCAGCTCTTTATTCTTCTCCTGTAGTGCATGCTGCTGTGCATATATTTTTACAAAGCCATGACTTGACTAGAATTACTGCCGTTAAACAGTAGAACTCCTTCCAAATCACAGATAGAAGTACAAACAGCCTTGAGGAACTGTCAATTGTATTTCAGGGGAAATTAAAAAATCCCCTCGCCTTTTACTACCTACATTTAGCCTGTTTTGTATGGGGTTTTAATGCCATTAAGCACAGGGGAAAGAGTGCTGCCAATATTTCAGACCCTCAGGCTTCTATCAGAAATGGGCTGCTTCGAAAACTGTATTCAACAGTACGTATTTAAACTTTACTCAGATCATTATATCAGTATCGCAAAATTGGCCCCCAGTGGAAGTCTGAGATTTTTCTCCTGAAAAGGGAACCCCTCCACAGTTCATTAGCTTCTTTTCTGTATCGTGTTGTAATAGAACAAAACAAAATAAGCAAAAAAGCACTTAATTAGTTTTAATTTTTCTGAAATGGGTTATGAGATATCAGGCTGCTGGTGCACAAAAGTTGTAAAACATATACATTTAATAAGCATTGAAAAGAAATTCCAACTATTTTGCTCAGCAAGCAGAAAGTCTTATATTTCAGAAGTGTTTTTCACCTGTGGACAGCCTACTTTATGAAGTGGGAGAAAAAAGTTTCTCAGCGTTACCTGACCTTTTTGAATCCCACATTTGCAAAAAAAACCTATGCTGAAAGCTTATGTACCAGGCAAGTTGACCAAAAAGGCATATCCACCATAGTTGTCGCCAGTAGAAAACAGCTGGCAGTTTGAAATCCATCCTGTTCTCTTCTGCCACCCCTGAAAACCCACTCTCTTCAAAAGGCTTCATGCTGGGAGGTGTGAAGAGGAGTTTCCATGACTGATTAGCTGGCTGCAAAGCATTATCTGTTTGCTTATGAGCTCACAAAGTGATGAAGACACAGCAAAAACATCCACATCCAATGCCTTGTGCCTGCTATTGCTGCTGGTTTAGTAAGGGAAGGAGAGATGAATATAATATCATGCAGCTTATGAAAGCTGCATGCTGACTTCACTTTTGTAGTAGTCCCTAAAACATGGACCCGTTTCTTGGGAGCAATGATAATTTGATGCCAATTTTGGTAATTAGATCATTTTTACATGCTTTAATAACAGCATTCAGTAGTGTACATTAAGCACCCTCATGGACAGCATCATTAATGCTTTGACTTTTTCCTCTTGAGGAAGCAGTAGGCTGGGTAGTAAAATTAGGAATTAGTCATGTTGCCAGGAAGTAAGAGTTTTATATATGCAGCATAATCTGTTCTGAATATGGACTGTGGTATTTCATTGCAAGGGTTGCAAAAAAAAAACTTCTGAATGAAGAGTAAAAAGAATTTCTAAGAAAAACAATAGCATTTTACACTTTGTTTTAAATTTCTAAATTATTTAATTGACAAAGAAATGCTATGTATCTGTCAAACCAGGTACAATATTTTCTTGATATTAAAAAATCATTTTACATAAAATTACATCACATTACATGCCACTGGTCCTTAAAACATGTACTTTTGTTCTGTCTCCATCAGCAAACTATCACATGTAAGCATGTAAGAAAAGGTTAAGCCCCTGTCATGTAGATAAACAGCAATCAGTTGCCTAAAGAACTATCACTGGAATGATATTTTAGCTACAGTACATTACGTATCTCCATTAAGTAAGCCTGAATATAAACCTTAGATCTGAACTCTGGATTCAGGACCTGCACATCTTCTTTTTAATTTGCAGAACTCAAATACTCCATTCTAAACTCTTAAGCATATAGGTTTGGAGACTAAACTCACTGCGGTTTTTGGCTAAGAAACATTTTTAAATAGGTTCAGCCTGTAAACTGGGACCCTGGTCAGGGCTGGCTCTTCAAGCATTACTTAGTCTTCTTTTCCACTGCTTTCAAAGTGTTTGTGTCATTTGTGGTGTGTGGCTGTGAGATGGAGTGACTCGGGTTGAGCAGAAAGGCCAGACAACCTGTTCATTTCTCCTGTGTTGGAGAAAACTATCTGAAAGCACTATATAGCAAAGGAAAAGCAGGCTTGTTTTGAACATTGGTCTCACACTGAACCTTCATCCAGCAGAGGATTCAAGCACTAAGGAACTAGAAGAAAGACTCCTCCTTAAATCCTTATTGATTATAAAATAGAGAATTCTAGATGCTGCCCAAATTCACCTGAACCTCCCAAAATCCTGTAACAGACATTTTTCAGAACATCTTTCTTCTGGGCCTCTAGCTGACAGTAATTTTTTGGCCAATATCCTTTTGCTGCTCCTTTTCAATTCTCTCTGAAATGTTCAGCAGGTGCAAAATCTCCCTGTGCTTATTGTTAAAGGTGTGATAATTTTTCAACATTCAGGCTTAGTTGTACCCATATCTCCATAGTCTACATTATAAATTACAGATTTCAGTTTAAGGAATCACATCTTTGTTTTAATGCATAATTGATGTCTAAGGGCACTGTAAGCTTCATGGTTTTGTGGCAGCTAGTTAAAAACTGATTTCATATGAACGGGAAGTAAGCTGGCTTCCCTTTCATTGGTTTATATCACTTCTATGGATATCAAATAGACAGGAATGTAAAAGACAGCCTCTAATTTGTCTCTGTGTACTAAACATAAAAAGTAGAAGAAAGCTTTCGCAATTCAGAGCAACTCTGTCAAAAGATTGCTATATACAGGTACTTATTCCACTTCACTTCTCATTTGCATATGAAATCTCGCTTGGCAGATCTCTGAGAGCAGAGTAAATTAGAAAAGTTAACCACTCTTTATCCATTATCTATGTGCTGCGTAGTCTAAAATTGTCAAGTTTTCTTCATATATGGTGCGCTAAGGTACCAAATAAGAATAAAAAACAGATCCAGAACATTTTTTGTCTGTTTGCTTGAAATAAGAGCATAAAAGAATTAGCAATGGTTTTCTTTTTAATTAACCACTGGCATTTTAAAGCATCAAGATGTATGCTGCAGTGGAGAGCTTTTGAACCTAAACTGAAGAGAAAAGACAAATTATTATCTAAAAGTTAATGAACTGAGTTCTGTAATGGACTGGGTAGAGCTAATTGATATGAAGCAGTAAGAAAACCTGGCAAAATCTGAAAGGAGGAAATCTTGAAGCTGATGTAAAGTGACCCAGGAGAACTGATGACAGAGAATGAGTCAGTTACTAAGCAGCAGGATTTGGTAAAGTTGTCACTAGAGTACCTGTTGAATAAAGTTGTACTGAAGGATTGTTGTATGACTTCCACAGTAGAAAGGATGATTCTTGATAGCATCAGGCATCATCTTATCTGTCTGCAGAAAAATCAAAGAAGGAATAGTGAAATAGATATATTTCTGTTTCAGACACTAATTGGACATTTAATGTTAACTTTGAAAAGAAGGCCCAGTAGACTACATTTTGGGCTTAACTGTAACAGTATACCCTCTCTCTAATACTTAATTTGTCTGAAGTAGGTATGACTTTCACATGGTCAGAACTGCAATCACCTAGATAGATGTAGCTATCATTGTGTCCATACTTGTTTTGAAGACTCTCTGTTACCTTCTCACGTGCATTTCCACATTGTAAATCCTTCATCTGAAGAGATTTTATTAAGAAAATCCCACTCCTTCCAGCTGAGAACCATTTATTAATGATGCCCTCTGATTCATTATTTATTGAACCATAGAATTACAGAATGGTTTGGGTTAGAATGGACCTGTAAAGGTCATCTAATCCAACCCCCTGCAATGAGCAGGAACATCTTCAACTAGATCAGGTTGCTCAGAGCTCTGCCCAACCTGACCTCGAATTTTTCTAGGGAGGGGGCATCTATCACCTCTCTGGGCAACCTGTTCCAGTGTTTCACCACCCACATTGTAAAAAATATCCTCCTTGTATCTAGTCTGAATCTAGGGCACCCTCCTTTTAAGGATTTCAAATGCATTTCACACTAAGCTTTACTGGATGAAATCAATTCCTGGCTTTAATGAGCTAAAAGTCGCTGCATCTATGACTTTCAATGTGACATATTTGTCTTTTTGCAGTCTAAAGATAAGTATTTTGGCATCCAGTAATAGTAGGATTTAAAACTCACCCTTTCCAGTAATAGTAGGATTTAAAACTCGCCCTTATGTTCAGTATTTCCTCTCGGCCAAGTTTGTTAGCTCCCAATGTGACACACTGACTGATGTGATCCTGTGTGAAGTCCCATGTGTTTCCCCAGTCCAAGAGGAGATTTGGTATTTTCCAGAGACTGCAGATTCCAGTCTCAGAGTATATGCTTCTAAGTTAGGCATTTTAATACTGAGAAACAAAGAACATATATCACTTTGTGAAAGTACTCCTGAATGCTCATGGTGCTTAGTAGTAGCAAAAATGAGACACTAGTTAATCAGATTTATACTCTTTATTGCTTCTAATATGTTGCCCAGATTATGACTTCAGATACGAAGATCTCGATAAAGTTTAAAAAAAATAATCTTTATATATTCTAAGTGAAATGTCTGAAGAACTTGTTTTGCTGATGTAAGGATAAATATTTGATTTTCTGGGGCTGGAAAAGTCCCCTGTGTCTGAGTCCTGTTTCTGGTACAAACTCACCACAATCTGGGAATTCTGTAAGAGTGCAAACAGAGTGGAATTTTCCATAAACTGGTGCAACCATCATGTGCACTGTGAAAAGTTCAATTTACAAACATTTAGAAAAAAAAATCAGAAGTCTGTAACTAGATGTGATCTTTGAAATTTTTCTAAAGAAGCTTTTGGTAGAATTTTGATATTCAGTCATGGATTATGTCTTGCAAAATCTCTTGGTTAGGTAATGTCATACAGATTTCTAGCAATAAACGCCCTATGCAGGAAAGAACTTGCCAGTTTCTCTCAAAAAAACCTATTTGATAATATAAGATTATCCTGTACATTGAATATTATTAATTTTTATTGATTTTTATTTCAGGAGGTTTAATTCATGAAAACTGATAAAAATTGAAATGTTCTGTGAAATAGTGTTTACAGAGCCATATATGGAAGACTTATGGATAAAAGTATCGTGACAAACTAAGGTACTGTAGAAGAGCTAGACAGTTTCCTCTGGTCACAAGAAAAAATAAACTTTATAAAGTAAGGGCCTGATGATGGAAGGTATTTTGGTGCTGAAACATGTAAATAGGTGCATAGTGGGATTTTCCAAACACTAAATTCAAAAAACACCTAAGGAGTTTAGCTGACTCATATTGATTTCAAAGAGGGTAGAACTTTATTATCATCAGTGATGTAGGAAGAATACCAAACAAGTAATGAAAATTTCACAATGTGCGTATACATGTATATCGTGTGCATCACAGCAAGTATAGATATCACAGTGATGACAAACAATAAGGTACTAATTCTTTTTTTCCTTGATTATTTAGGTCTCTGAAATTCAGGTATGTATTTTCAGAATGGTGATAGACTTGAAATGGGTCGTTTATTCTAGGCACACATGTACACAGGCAAGCTTTAGCATTGGGGAAAATGGCTGCAAAGAGCCTTTTCCTTCCCCAACTTGCTCCTCCAAGGCAGTGAGACCTGTCCCACCACCAGTTAGTTGCTTTTGGGTGTTTGAGCTCTAGAAGAAAACAAAGCTTCTTCACATCTCTGATGAACAATTTCCAGCAGCCAGCTGGTCCTGCATGCTGAGACCTGAGCATGAGACTGCAGCTTTGTGAGCAGTAGTCTAGTTCACAAAACAAAAATGACCATTTCAGATTTGGGCCTAGAGCAGTAATCCGTGCATGTATCTAATAGAGTCTCAAGTCTTGAGTTATCCAGCACAAAGGTATATGTCAACATAGAGGGTCAGGAGTTTAAATTTCAGCATAAGTTTGGTAGGATAACACAACTGACTGGTGAAGATGGAGAGCATTATAGACCTTTCAATATACAATTCTAACAATTTTAATTGCAAAAAAGAAGCTGCATTTAATTTACAATTGATCAGGGCATGGTACCAGTCTGCTATTAGACAGAATCTTAACTAAGCTAGTAGCGGTTTAAAAACAGATCCTGAATAAAGCTAAACTGTCCCAAACTTAGCAAGTGTTTGAGACTGCCTTAATTGCATTGGATTCCTTATTTAAACTTTCAAAGCAATTCATAAACAAAACAGATGTATGATCTCAGTCTACTCAGGTAAGAGTATCTGTTACTCTAGGACAAAACGATTATCTTCTGCCTTTGACCTAGAATCAACAGGAGCTTAAAGTCACACATATGTACAAGCAGTATGCTGATTTGAAGTCACAATAATTCCATCATTTAATAAGAAGCCCTGCATGTTTTTAAATATAACTTTAAATATAACTTAAAGTAGCAAATTACTTCTCAATGTTCAATGACACACAGAAGAGCAGAAAAAAATAGAATATATGTACTTGCGATTTGCATAAAAATCATACTAAGAAAGAATGTGCTATGGTCAGAAAGATAAAAACGACAAATCAATGATAGCAGTGGGAAATAATTGTGCAAAGTATTTCTGGTTTGAGACACTGGATATTTTATGGAAAAGTTCGATGTGCTTCTGAATAATTTTAAACCTGTAGATCAAAAACTGGAGAAATGCTGCTGTTTAAAATCTGACTGTAACTAGTAAGATAAAGAAGACATTGCCAAAGTAGGCATTGACAAAGAGCAGTCAAGGGATTACTTGAAAAAATAGGAACAGAAGCAAATCAGTTATTCCAAACAGTCTGCATCTGAAGTGAAATAGCAAATAAACTCACAGAAACCTCTGGCAGTGTAGCTTTTAAAAACCATGAAAACTGAAGAGATACAGGAATATGGCAGAAAGAAAAATGTGGTATTAACCCTTTCCACAAGATATTAGGAAAAAAATTTCAGTCTATTGCTTTCCTAGCTTAATCCCTAGGTCTTCCATTATTGACTACAATGTTCTCAGCTGTGGTCTTATACATTGTATTAGAAAGCATAAGCTATCCACAAACAACCGGTCACTCCCGTTATGAAATATTTTATAATATGGATAAATTTGGTGGCTCAATCTATTATTTATTTTTCAGATCATTTTAATATTGATTTTTGCTGTTGTGTTTTAAATACTTTGTCTTATTTCTTTGTCAACAGCTTACCATGCAAACAGCTACAACACAAGCAACATGTAATGCTCATTACTGCATGTAGCTCATTCAGTAATGTGATAATTCATAGTACAGAGGAAACTCAAAGCAGGAGGTACCCAGGGCTTGATCCTGAAAGATGGAGAGTACTCTGGCTTTCACCCAGTAAAGCACTTAAGCACATATTTACAGTTCGAGTAATTGAATTTTTGTCAGGAGAGGTATTAAAAGAAAGCACATGATTAAAGTCTTTGACGAAGCCACTCTAGAGTGTTGAGGACCACCTATGCCTGATAAAGCCATATGTTTGCTGGTGAAGTTGTTTGCAGAATGAGGCCTGCTTCTAATACTGCTTTTGACTTTAACTTGATCCTATCATAAGTGACACAGTCTCTCTACAGTTATTTTGGAGCATGATATCTATGTTTGACGTAGCACCAATGTTCTCTTTCCTTGTTCTCAAGATGTTGTCATTGATGTGAACCCACATATAGCTATACCTTCTGTCATTATCCTATCTCCTTTTCCGTACTTTCCTTCACATTTCCTCCAGAATTATTATTGATGTGAAAACCCCTTTCTAGTCCATTGAAGCTACTATTCTCTGGGCAAAGAAAAAAATTTACTGCCCTAGTTGGAAGTGCTGTGTCTGAATGCTTTCACAAGTGAGAAACTACAATGATGTATCATACACCTAATAAAGTCTCTTTAAACTGATAATCGTGAAGAGATTTAAAGAAAACAAAACCCACACTCACAACTCTAATAGAATACTTGCATTTTGTCAACTTAACAGATTTATTTTTAAAGACATGTTTGCATTGGTGACAGATAAAATGTAAAAATATGTATCCCATGCAGGTTGGACATATTTATAGATCAGCTCACATTACAAAAGCATGTTACATTCACCCATTCTTAGATAACTAAAAGCAAACACGAAAAATAAATATAATTTCAATTAAGACACATCATCTATATTCTCTTCTGATGCAGATTTATTCTCTCACAACCTAAGCTTGTCCTGATCTAGATTATATCAACAGAGGCTGTTAGATATCCCAAATATCTTGATAAGAAGTCTTTGTCTTCCCTCACATTGCTTGAAATGTCTTCTTTTTACTGCCTTCAGTAAGAAGAGCAACATGAAGGGGGTTCAATAATTGTGAGGTGCAAGGGTGAGGAAGCACAAGGGCACCAGTCATAACATTCCTGCTGTCCATCTTGGGCCCTGCCACAGAAGACCCCACTCAGCCCAGTGATTTGTGAAAGAGGATGCTCCAACTGCCCACGGAGAAAGCCTTCTGAGAAGGGTCTTGTGCTTGTCACACTGCAGTCAGATGTATGTGGGCCAATAGGAAGTTCATCCACCCTGTTTCCCTGGGGACCTCACAATATTGAAGTGCCTGGAGGGCTGAGAGAAGCTATTTGGTTTAAGAATCTTCTTTATGTGCCATTTGCCTGTTCTCCTTACCCCTCACCCCCACTGAGACGAATTCTCACAGGGGAATAAATGGGTAGGCTGCAGTGGTAAGGATGGTAGAGAAAGGATATGAATATTTTTCCCTGGAGATTGAAAGAGCTTCCAGTCATCCTGAAGTATGTACGAAAGGGCCTTAAGGAGGATCCAAAAATATCTCCTCTGAGCTCAAAATGCAATGTAGAGGCATCCTGTCTAAATTTACTGGTCCTCATTCTCACAAAGGATTAAGCTATCATGATGCCATGTTGGTATTTATTGGTGAAAGGACCTCAAACTTATTCCCATGGGTATAAGGCATAATAATAATAATAAATAATATTATTATTAATAGTAATAACAATAATGCATAGGTCATAGTGCTAAGTAAAGACTGGTTGGATGCTTTGCCCATTAGTGGCAAAATTAATCAATGGATAATTAAGGGTAGAAAAGAATGGCTTCAAATATGTGTTTCTCTGTGCAAATCTCTACATGTTCAATTATTTTCATGGGAGAACATGTGTATTCCAGATGTCCAATTTTTTAAGGGAATAGACATGCTTACAGATATTTGGTAAGAATTTTCAGTATGGAATAATTCACCTTGACCTCACAGAATCACAGAATCACAGAATGGTAGGGGCTGGAAGGGACCTCTGGAGATCATCTAGTCCAATCCCCCTGCTAAAGCAGGTTCACCAAGAGCAGGCTGTACAGGATCTTGTCCAAGTGGGTTTTGAATATCTCCAGAGAAGGAGACTCCACAGCCCCTCTGGGCAGCCTGTTCCAGTGCTCTGTCACCCTCAAAGAAGTTCTTCTTCATGTCCAGCTGCAACTTCCTATACTTGAGTGTGTGCTCATTGCCCCTTGTCCCGTCGCTGGGCACCACTGAAAAGAGTCTGGCCCCATCCTCCTGACACCCACCCTTGAGATATTTAGAAGCATTTATAAGGCCCCCTCTCAGTCTTCTCTTCTTCAGGCTGAACAAGCCCAGCTCCCTCAGCCTTTCCTCACACAACAGATGCTCCAGTCCTCTAATCATCTTTGTAGCCCACCTCTGAACTGTCTCCAGTAGTTCTGCATCTTTAACTGGGGAGCCCAGGACTGGACGCAGCACTCCAGATGTGGCTTCACTAGAGCAGAGGGGGAGGAGAATCTGCCTCGACCTGCTGGACACACTCTTCTTGATGCAACCCAGCATACTATGGGCCTTCTTGGCAACTGCGCCACAGTGCTGGCTCCTGGTCAACTTGTCATCCACCAGCACTTCCAGGTCCCTCTCCACAGAGCTGCTTTCCAGCAGGTCAGCCCTGAGACTGCACCGGTGCAAAGGATTTTTCCTCCCCAGGTGCAGGGCCCTGTACTTGTCCTTGTTGAACTTCATCAGGTTCCCCTCCGCCCAGATATGCAGCCTGTCCAGGTCTCACTGGATGACAGCACAGCCTTTCAGTGTCCAGCCACTCCTTTCAGTTTTGTGTCATCAGCAAACTTGCTGAGGGTACACTCTGTCCCTTCACCCAGGTCACTGATGAAGAAGTTGAACAAGACTGGGCAGAGTACTGACCTCTGGGCAACACCACCAGCTAGAGGCCTCCAGCAGGACTCTGAGCCACTGATGACAACCCTCTGAGTTCTGCCATTCAGCCAGTTCTCAAACTGCCAGCTAATAAAAGTGTGGAAGATTGAAAAATAGATATATTTATTGTCCTCCTGTCTGATGTCTTCTCTTTTACTTTGTTTGGATTATTTCTGGTTTCAAACCAATAAATCACTTCACTTTTAGAGGAACGTCTATAGTTTTGACATGAATTCTGAGGAGCGCCTGTCAGGATTTTCTGCTGACTGGATATGACAAGTAAGTTCTGAGATCGCAGAAGAGTTTTTAATAACCAGTCAAAATCACTTACCAAAGCTATAAGAAAAAATAAATCATAAACTCAGATGCTGCTTAGAATAGGTGTGCTTTTTTTCACAGTGCTGCATGTAAGTAGCATTGTTGTCATTAAATCTGACAATATTGAAGAAAACAGCTCTCTAAATGGATACATTTCAGTGATTTCTGGACATGAAGAAATACGGTTAGTGAAGTTGTTGCGTGGATGAGTGAAAAAAATCCTATAACCTATGACAAAGAGCTGGTTAAGTTGAATTTTATTCAAAAGTTTCCATTGTAAGGCTTAGCTGGCAGAAAAGGAACAACTAAAATTATATATTTTACTATAAATAAGACTAAGTACCAGACATGAGTGTTGAAAAGGTTATGAGGCATGGTAAACTAAAATAATGCCTGAGTAGATCCTCTGGATTGGGATAACGAATTCTGTTTGCTGAGGTAACATATATCACCTGAGCTTCTGTGCTCGTGTGTGCATAGATGTTTCCTTCTTTCACTCTGTTATGCATTGGATGCATAAATACTAGTATGTTATTTAATTAAAAAAAAAATAGTTAACATTTCTATGATTTAAAATATGCAAAATCATTATTATAATTTGCCTGGTTACATCCTGTTCAGCAATACATATTTTAAAGATATTTTCTGTCAGGAACAAGTGAACAAAAAGAAGAGGGGAAAAAAATGTACTCTGCTTGCTGTGGAATATCTTCTGGCTTGTGAAAGAATCTTAGCATAAAATCAGAGAAAAAAATAATCTGACAAACAAGTAAGAATTTTATTCTTTTGCCAGGATGACAACGCATCTACTGTGAGTTGATACAGTAAGAGTTAGCTTATGAATTTCAGGTGGGAAGGTTTTGTACCCTAGTGAATGCTTCATCTACAGTGACATTCAGCTTAATAATGAAAAACTGAAGCATAGGTGTACATGTAGGTGTCTATAAATAAGCTAGGTGAGCTAGCTAAATGAGCTGCTATAGTCTATTGCCTCGACATCCGTACACAGTACAGTCAGGGGAACCCAGAGGGCAATTCACCTGAGCAGCCAGGGATGTCTTCTTCAGAGAGAACTAAATCATATTCTATCGTCTTGGAGTGGGATTCAGCTGCCTAAATAGATTCAGCTGGTGGCATTGCAGGTGCTGTGGAATGTATGATGTTGCCTCCAGACTGCTTCAGAAATGTGCAGATTTCCTGTAATTCCTGCACTGTATCAGGTAGTGGCTTGGATTCTCCTGTCATCTCCTGCCATCCCAAATGCCGTTAACATGTGTGGTCAGAGAACTGAAGCCTTCCCCATATCTGCCTTGACTGAAGCTTGGACACATAGCTCACTGGATTTATTCAGGTAACTTGCTCTGGAGCCATAGTCATCACAAGTACCCATAAATTGCTAGCTACATCACAGGCCAAGTGGAAAGGGAAGAAATAGGACTAGGAAATTTTTTGTGTTGTCTTCCCTTCTCAAGTGTCCCGAGAACAGACAGTAGTGCAAAGGAAGTGACAGTCAGATCTAGCTAGTTTCATAGCACTGTTCAAGGAAAAGAATTAAGTCCAGGTATAGAATGGGGGTAGGCAGAATAGGGCCAAAAATTTGGCAGAAGGCAGAAATCTGATTTCACCATCAAAATTATCCGGAGTCATCTAATAATAATCAAAAAGTAAACATGAAAGAACAATCGTACAACTCTAAGAAGTCCCAGATAATCTGTCCGCTTGTGGCAGTCTAGTCTTGATGCTGTGCAATATCCTTAAGGTGATTTACAGCTATTTAGTTGTCAAAATTGGATTCCAGTATGTGGTTGAAGAAGTAAGACTGAGATTGATTTCTCATACTTCCTTCAGCTGTAGAGCCACTTGGCACAAAAATTTGCCTGCTTATTCGTTTCCAGCACATTTCGTGTTCAGGTGATAGTGAATTTAGCCAACACTTTAGCATAAGAGACAGAAATCATATCACAGATCTTTGGGCCTTGTAAGTGCTCGTTCCTTTCCCTGAACTAGTTTCTAGGTTCCTGAAGCTGTCTATGCAAACAGTGATTCATCCCATTCAAAGGCAGGTATCAAACACGTTGCAACTAGGGGAAAAGCCTCTCCCTGTAAGTCCCATTGAGGAGGTCCTTGTAATTTCTATGACTCCAAATTACACTTTTTAATGATATGGAGAAGAACACCTTTAAATTTTCAGGAACCTTGATGATAATGTGCTCAGGTCTTGACTCTATGGATGGCATGCAGATTTCCCTTGGGCTTATCAGGTAGGGGATTTGTGTGCGTTGTGTCTGGTGCTGAGCCCTGGGAACCAGCTGTGGCAATCCCTTTAGCAGGGCCCAACATGCACCCCAGGCTTGCTGTGAAGGTTTCACCCACTGGTGCTTGGATCCGGATTTGCAATTCCTAGTCCTTCTGATAGAAAGGAAACTAATCGTAATTATCTTGAGATGCCGTTACAGATCTTTCTACAGTAATCTTTTGCACAGTATATGAGTAACTTTTGTGCACGATAAACATAACGGTATTATTTAAACAGCCCCTGCTAGGTTGAGTGAAACTGAGCACATTAGATACAGTTTGTCTGTCTAGACATTTTATAGAAGGCTGACTTAACAGGTCAATGGTAAATGGAATGGAAATATTTTTAGCAGAAATTACTCTAACTTCTTTCCTTCATNNAAAAAAAAAAAGAAAGCAGCTCTTCTGGCAATGAATACTCAGTCATTTCAGTCTTATAGCTATTTTGTTGCCTAAAAAAGATGTTTGTCTTTGAGAAATTGTAAAGAATTGTGCAGTGAGCCTGAACTTAGAGGCACCATTACTGCCAGTCAGGAAGTTCTGATCACTCCTAAATTGGGAACATCAAAATTCAGGTTCTAAAAACTAGCTGTTCAAAACTGCTCTACTATCAGTCTGTTCTGCTGCATGGCACATGACTTAGTAATGAAAAAAACATCATCCTGGCTATTAAGAAATCAAGGAGAAAGAGAACTGTCTAGAAGATGTTAGGGACAGAGCTAAAATCTGAGGTCATGAAAAGCCAGTTCTCCAAACCTGCATACAAAGTGCTTCCCAAAATGGTTACATCTGGGAGCTGGACTCCTGTCCTTTCCTTTGCAGGACTTACGCCTACAGTGCCAGAAATCAGGTATTTCCAAATGTCACAGAAACCAAAGCCATGTACTCATTCTTTTTTGTTTTTTTCCTTTTTTTGCTTTTCTTCTTGCTCTCTTACCTCTTTCTTGAAAGGAATACCACATTTTGGGACCAGCTAAACAAGGAATCCAATATGTGTGTCTGCCTTCAGTGTGACTACACATCAGTAAGTGAAACATTAGAGCTGAAGTGTTGTGCTAGATTTGCTCTAAAACGCTCACCATCTTTGATTCTCACCCTGCAAAGCATTTAAACATGTGCATGATCCTAAGCTTCCACTTCCCACAATTTGAGTGAGACATTAGTCATAGGAAGGTATGAACGTGGTAAAAAGCATTAACAATTAAGCATGTACATCACTGTTTTGCTGGGTGAAGGCCCAAATGCTTTCTATTAAACTATTAATAATAGGCCCTAATCCTGTATGCTTACAACCTGTGAGGGCTCTGGCTTTCAGTTGTGTTCCGTCCCCTACCCAAATGCCTTTCAAAATTCAGTTCTCCTCTCTAGGCTAAAAAGAACACTCGTAAGAATACAGTAATTAAACACAATTATAAAGATGTGCACATTCCATGCTGAAAACCCACAGGCCACTTTCCAACAACCTTTTTGTTCTGTCCTCATCATCTGTAATTTTCCTGGCTTCTTATTTATGCTAATCAGTTATCAAACCAGTTTAGAGAGACCCTGGTGAATTTTGTTGCTGATGATGATGCCCACTACACTACTCTGAAGTGCAAAAAAATACAAGCCCAGCAAGGTGAGAAGATTCAGTAATCTGTGGAATCACAGCTCTGAATCAGAGTTTCCATTGGCTTTGCCAGCTTTTACTCAGGGCAGTATTTATAAAATAGCCTAAGCAGCCACAAAACAAAAGTGACTTGATCTAACTGCTCCCAGTGCATAATGAAATTAGTGATTGATTTGTGGGGATAGTCTTATGAAATAAAGACCACATTTGGCCTGTTAATATTGGGAGATGTTAACCTCTAGCACCACTGTCCTTCAAACAGCATAAATGCTAGTAGTTTTTAAAAGGTTTTGTGAAATATGTCTCTGTTCTTTTCAAAGAACTTCATTGTCAAACCTGCAAGTCAGTTGACTATATACGGGGTTTTTTTATAAAAACATAGTATTTTAATGTCATATCTTTTAATAATGTCTGGCAGAACTATTTTCAAAATGTACATAGTTTGCAGTCTTACTTTATCCCTTACTGCGTGTTGATTTTTTTTACCTATTGTCAAGCAGCATCAAATTCTAGATCTCTTCATAACCATTCGAACAGAAGATGGATGTAATGAACACTAGATTGTACGTATCAAATGTGAGTGTATAGCAGTCTAAAGCTTGTTAATCATTTCAGAGCCTTGAAATATTTACTGGGAACAGCAGTCATGGTGAAAAACTTTCACTGCTATTTGTTTAATTAGCAGGTTAATTAGTAATTAGAAAGGGGCAAATCTACTTTGCCAAATGCTTTGTAAGCAATACTGCAGTGGAGCTCTTCAACTGCTATGAAGTTTGGCTTATTTATCCCAGGTAAGAGTCAAGCTGTGATGCCTGTGTCTAAGTCTCCAAATGAGACTTCTCATGATCTGAGGAGTATACATATTATGCAATATAAGGCAGTCGCCTGTTATATGAGAAGCAAGCTGGTTTTCTCAGGCTCCAAATATAGTCAATGGATAGACAGGCTTATCCAAAGAGAGACAGAGAATTCACCTGGGTTTCCGCACTGAAGCATACTCTCAAGGAGCTCTTTTCTTGCCATTGGCTATATAGGCAGCCTACGGAGACAGGAGAAGAAATGAAATAAGATGCCTGAAACTATTTGACGAAACTATCCCCTGCCAGTCCTAATTCTAAGACACTGGAGTTCTAAAAATTTTGCACATCACAGTGGCGTGAGGAAGAAAGTAACAACAAATGCTCACAGTCATCTGTGATCTGCCTATCAGACTGAAAGGAGGGAGGCAAAAGGGAAGAAAAGCACCAATTCTTTTTTTCTTCCACTAATGGGAGCTCTGTGAAATGTTTTCTTTGGCAAAGATTCAATAATACTGTTTCCTTGGTTTTGCTTCTCATGGGCTCATTGTCAACTGTGGTGGGCTTTTGTGCTCTTTTTTTGGCTTTGTTTTATTTTGTTTTGTTTTTTTATATATAAAGTCATCCTAATTCAACCATATAAATCCCACTAATAACTAGATCTCAGGACCTCACACTCAGATTTGCTCGAGAGAGGCCTAAAATGGAAAAAGTAAGTAATCACAAATCACGACGGTGGTGTATAGTACTGTGTGGGATAGGCTGCCACCCGCTGATCACTGACTAGTGTCCAAGTCTAGAAGTACAGATGTGCGTACCACACATGGTTAGAGAAATCAGAATCAGAAGAGCAAGAAAAAAGGAAACAAAAAAAAAACTCACCAAGAACAAAGAGAAAGAAAGCACACTAAATGCCCTAATGGGAATCAGAAATTACTAAGCTTTTAAGATTACATTAGATATGAATATATTACTACTCCTTCTGCATTCCAGAAGTTTTAGGGCTTGCCCTTGCTTTTTCATCCTGTATAAGAGAGTGCGTGGCTGCATAGTTTGCATACATGGGCATGGCTTTATACTAGGGTGCACTGTAACTGCTTTTCATAAGCCAAGAATCCTTTGAAATGGCAACAGATTTAAAAACTGAATTAATTGCCTCTTGTCATCCATAAAGTTGTTGATAGATGCCATATTCTAACAGATATGGAAATATTGCTAAAATATTTTTGGAAAACAAAAATTGATCTGGAACTACAGCAAAGGGAACTACATCTATTTACTTGTAGGTCTCACTTGATTCTGACAAAATACTTAAATCATAATTTTGAAGGGAAATTCCCAGAGAAGCTCCTCAGCAAAAGCAAGCGTTCAGGTACTGCCTCTGGCTTTGAATCACATATGAAGAATTTTGCCTCCTCTGCTCACATCACACGCCAGCCAAATCTTTACTGAAATCCACAGGATGACTCATGAACTAAAGACTTTCTCAATATGAGTAAAAAGTAGCTCTTGATCTTTACTTCAGCTGTTTTTTTGGATACCCAGATGGACCACTATTTCCTTAGTCTTTGGTAAGCATTGATTAGTCTGTCAAAACTTCTGTCTGTGAATGACTTCAGTGAAAATCATCTCTAATACACAATCTTGTACATACTTTCCTTTAAATGAAGTATGCGAGTAGTTCTACTGACTTCAGTGGAATTACCCACACAAGGTTGTGAGCATATGTATGTCTCTAGAATGAAGGTCTATTTGTAGGAGATTCAAAAGAGAAAAATCTATAAATTAGGTGTCAATGAAATTATATCTAAACTTCTATTTCTGTCTGATCAGAACCATTGGAATTAAAAGGAAGAAAGAGAAAAGTGCTTTCTGCAGAGATTCTTAGGGTAAATATAGCCATCCTTCAGAAATTACTTTCCAGTAGCTTTCAGCTGAAGCAAACTGTACACAGTGCTTTTCAGTTCCTTTGCAATATTTCCTTCTTTCCTCTCAAGCTTTAAGTCTCTGCCCTTGTTCCTCCTTCTTGCCATGCTTGTTTCCTATGATCTGCCCCACTCAAACGAGGTAAATGGGCTGCCTTCTGCCCTGCTGCTGGGCACTGTGCTTTAAACACTTAAATCCTGTATTCAGGATATAGGCCTTCAGCCAACAAATAAAACAGTTATACCACCTATGACAGTCTAGACTGAGATAAATTTTACCTTTTTCTAGGCAAATCTGACACAGACAAATTTTCAGACAGAAAATTCAGCTTTCTGCTCCAAGTCCAGTCTCAAAAATCTGGTCTGCTCTTTCATAGTCCTTGGCCAAGTTTTTGAACTTTTGGGAAGATAACTAACTAACCTGAGAAGACAAAAAAATCAGGAACAAGAAAGTAAATTTGAAGTCACTCATTCATGCAATAGCAAGGCTTTCAATAGCCAGTGAAACTTATTTGCAAAATATTATTCTAGTAATGCAAACATTATTAATGTGAGATTATCTCCTGAAAACATAGCTCACTTTCTTACCCAAATTACATTACTTTTCAGATCATTATGAGCTTGTCCTATTGCAATGCAGTACTTAAGAGTGTAATTACTTGTTGCTTGTGTACATTACTGATTATTTTCACAGTGAGTATTTTAGCATAAGATGAAGTAAAACCAGGAACTTATAACCAGTTGTACTTAAGACAAAAAATATTTTCCTGGCCACACCAGCAGTAGGAGCAAAGGTGGCAGTAATTTATATTATTGCTGTTTAAAATTGTCAGTTCCAGGATATACTGGAGGAAATTACTCTTAGCTGGGGTTCCACTGTAATTACAAAATGGAATTTAAAGTCTTGCATCAGTATTTATATTTATAACCAACTTTTGCACAAAAGTATACATGAACAGTATTTTAAATTTCTAGCAACCATGTATCTCAGTGACATACTTTCCTCTCCACTGCGTTTATGCGAAACCAGAGGTGCATTTTATGCACAGCAGAAAGGTTGAAAACACTCTATGATTTAAAATATCCTCAAGATATTCTTGGCAGAGCTGGTGATTCTGAGAACAAAACAACAATACCTATTATTCTATTAAATGCAAACTGTGCTCTGCAAAACAAGAAAGATAAAGGAACAGGTTCAACCACTAAACACTTACTGCCATGAAAAACCGTATAATATACTGTTCTTTCTGTGACAGAAAACAAGCACCAGTATATAAGACCATAATGCATCAGTTGTTTGAGACACTGGTGAGTCACACCACAAAGGTTTTATCAGAACTGAAACTGCACAATAAACAAGTTTGATCAGTCAACCTGTACTTACAAACCTGCACCTTTTTCTTAAGAATAAACATTATTGAATCCTCAGTAAAGACAGGCAAATAGTGAAAATGTTTCTAGCAGTATTCAAATGACCTTTTAAATGAGTATTTTAGTTACATTACACTGTTCGAGTTTTTTTTCTGTCAGTGAACTTTCTTTCACAAACATTCAATGAAAGTGTTCATATCACAGCAATGATTCCTGTGTGAACAAAAGTGTTTAACACATATTAATATTGAGGTAAGACATTGTTTGCATAGTTATCCAAGTGTTGGAGAAAACCTGCGCTGTAGACATTCTCTGAGCAACTAATACACCCTCAACTGTAAATAAGTAAAATAAATGAGTAGTGTAACAGATTTGTAAATGCATTTATTAATAATTTTAATCTTTGCTAATCTGAATAAGTGAACAGTTAATCTGAAAGCATATAAGCATATCTATAAGCATATCAAGGGGCTGAACTCCTCGAACCGCTCCTACGGTAGGCAACATTTGTTTATTGGTATTCAAAAGTTAAAATTATGAATGAGTTCTCACGTAGTTGAACCACTGAAGGATATATAGCATGTGAGTGCTTGCATTGCCAGATTCAGTAACTGCCAGCTCCCTGCTGACTTAAGTCTCTCTCTGGCTGTTAAAGGAGGCTATTTGGAGAGGGCAGTGCCTAGCTTTGACCTCCCTGTCTCCACTGATTACAGAGGAACTCAAAGGACAGCAGCCTGCTATTTCAAACACCTACAGTTATTCAGTAGTAGATGATGCGGTGACACTACTCTATTGCTGCAAGGAAGGACTTTTGCTTTGATTTGGGTGGGTGCTGGATTTGTCCCATTACACTGAAAGTACTATTCTCAGGATATACTTAAGCAGGAAAACATTAGATCCTAAACCACCTTTACTGGGAGGGTTTCATCAGCCAAATCTGACAAAATATCAGCAACTCAAGACATTCTTGCCAGACACTGAATTTAATACCACTGATTAGATTTTGATGAAATGCTCCATGTCCTGCTCTGCTGAGGAATGTTCTTGTGCTCAGGCTCTAAAGACACAAACATCATAGTTGCTATCAGTTGACAAAATGTAGCAGATATTTACCTTAAGCTTTTGCTCTTTAGTTTCCTGAAAGTTCTATATTCTAACTTCCCATTTATAGTATCTATCTTCATAGCATTATATTTGTTCCAACTTTCTATCAGAATCTACAGCATTGATTTTGGAAATTATAATGAGTTGCATAGCAAAATGAACATACCTGCTCTATAAGTGATGGTCTGTCTTGGTATCAAGCCATGGCTATTCACAGGTTTTATTACAAGCAGACACTGAACTAGGTGTCTGTACTAACTGCTAAAATTTGTGCTTCATTTAAGTACACAATAATCTAAATAGCTTGCTGAAATAGAAAAGTTTTACTAGGGAAAGTAAAATATGTGTACTGTGCTTATTTCAAGGTTATTTAAGTATTCATGATTAATTTTAAAAAGAATATGTACAAATTTATTGATTAGAGGATAAAGTTCTCAATAAAATTCTCTGGGCAAGATTTCAAAGTTACTGATTATAGAGCTCAAAAAACCACCTACTTTTATGAATTTAAGTGTTCAGCATTTTCTCAAGATTATTTTGAGTTTCTTCAAATTAGCTCCTCAATCATTTTTGAAACTATTACTTCTTAGGACTACAAAAACATCCACTGAAATTAAATGGTATGTTGCAACTGCTTAATATAGGCTATCAGTTTTTAAACATCCTTTACAAAGGACAACTTTGAACTCCTGGATGTTATTAGTATATACCTAGGATCAAAATAATAACTGAAGAAATTAGGCAAGAATCCATTTTTTAAGTTGTAAATGTTCAGTACAAAGAAGGAAGAGACTGCGTACATGGAAATTGTCATTGTTGTCATTTTTCCTGATTCCAGAATCTTACACAAAATTGGACTTTTTCACATTCCATGAATCAGAAATATGTATCTAGCCTGTCTGCAGGCTATATTTGGTTTAGAACTTACTAACGACCTAATTAAATGAACAGCTATATTAATTGATGCAGCTGAGCAAAACTTTTATAGTGACATTCTCAACTTCGATATGGAAGTGGATCTCTGAAGGCGATCAAACTGATGTGATTCACCTCAGACTGGGTAGGCTCATCAGCTCCTCTGTATCACCCCATTCTTTAATGAAGTCCAGCCTCCAGCAGGACATGATTCCTTAGCATATACATCATTAACTTCACTGAATATTTCCAAATTCAAGCCTTTGAGTTTTCAGAGTAACACAGCAACAGAGCTCCTATCTCCTATTTCCTGCTCATCTACTGGGATATAGCTTCTCTTCCTATGGAAATCCTCTTTAACCAGTTCTTACAAGACTAAAATACAAAGGCTTTTCCTACATCCATTCTAAAAGGTGGATATAGAAAAAGTGCTGTATTTTTTCCCGGGTTACTGCTGAAATAACAGGTCTTTACATTGTTATTGGTTGACTTGTAGGCAAGTCCTAAATGAATAAATAAGAGAAGCCAGAATTAAATTGGCATGTAGCCATCATTATTCTGAAACTTCCTATCTGACCCTTTCTCTGTTTAAGCTTTTCACAGATCTTAAGCATTTGAGAAGATTCAAGTTTTACCAAACTTTTGCATCAAACAGAAGACAGGAACATAAATATTTATATGGTTCTGTGGACACTATCTCAAGAGAATCAATAATGCAGCCATGTGTTTTGAGGACTTCTACAAATAACAATCTGATTTCCTGTAATACTGTCTTACCTCGATTATTACGTAGATTGCTTTCTTCTACAAATCTGTTTCCTGTCATAGGAGTGGAATATGATCCATGAATACAAAAAGTAATAAGCTAAAACTGTAAAAACCTAATAGAAATCTCTTTTCTCAGTCCAAAAATTGTCCAATGCATGTCATAATTTAAAAATGGACAAATATGAAGCTAGATATTCTGTCTGAAGTCTCATGAACAACAGACTAGACAATCTTAACGTCAAACTTAACCTGTCTTTATCTCTATCTTGCTTAAAAATATATATACAGAGAGGCAAATAGACCAGAAAAAAAATTTTCTTTGGAGTTTTCTTTTAATGAAAATTACAGGGAAAATTCTTTCGTTTTAGAGTGCTCCTAACATTGGCCAAATAAACCAGAGGCTAAATACACAGAATAGGAGCAGGGTTGATCAGTCCTTAATGACATTCACAGTTGTGAAATCTCAGCTTCACATGTGGACATTGGAGCCCAAGCCCAATATTTCTTAAGCAATGGATTAATGCATTTCTGGATGGGTCTTTTTCAGTCTTGCTTAACATTCAGAGGTTTATTGGAGACCAGACTGGGGCACACACTGCGTTACCTTCCTTATAATCGTTTTGAAAACTAAGGTACAGAAAAATCCTCTGTGATTCTGTGCAATGAAGAACAACTCTGGCAAAAAACAGTGGAATTAATAAATTTTTTTCTGAAAAGTGTGAGGATGAGATGGGTCTCCTTGGTGGTGAATGTCATCCCTTGGAATGGACCTAGTAGTTTAATAAAGGCTACCTCCTCCTGTAGGCGTTTTGTGGATATTGAAACATTTTCTTACTTGTGTCCGGGGTGGTGGGGCGGAGGGGGGGG
>Ga0065711_1007584_pt1 | contig 27166 bp, 18 predicted proteins | sample Hoacrofraction12_FD_59098 | JGI IMG/M metagenome (GOLD analysis project Ga0065711, IMG submission 59098) | Hoatzin crop microbial communities from Cojedes, Venezuela - Epithelial fraction 12 v2 (version 2) | ecosystem: Host-associated > Birds > Digestive system > Esophagus > Crop | place... | reverse complement strand
TGGGTAAAAGCCTTGATAGTGCTTCCCTAGCAGAATGAGAACATTTTATGTTGCAAATTTAGCTCTTTGCAGTTCGGTTCTTTCACATAATGCGCAGCCAACCTTTTGAGGGCCAAGCACTTCTCCTCCCGACAATGCTAATGCAAAATGTCATTGATTTTTAGTAGGAAATTGTCTGTTAATAGTGAATCCAAATATGTGTCGGGGGGGGGTGGGCATATACAGGAGAGAGAAAGGCCAATCCCAGTGTACATGAGTTGCTTCCATCTGCAGTATGCTGCTCCATTTGTGCACCAGTCTTTGGTGTAAAAACAGAAATTCTAGCTACTGAAGGAACAAAAAAAAGTAAAAATCTGTCAAGATAGCAAATTTACTACCTCTTGAAAAAAAAAGAAACATGAATTCTGTGTTTAGATGGTAAAAACTAATTTGTGAAAAATAAAATAAATAGATACATAAATTACAAAGACAATTAGATAAAACCTGGCAAACAAACAAGAAATACAGGGAACAAAATGTCCTATCTGCCACCTGAAGACGAATGCTTCCACAGTGGTGGGATTTAAGAACTGCTTAACTCCCACGTTCTTCATGTACATCTTGGTAGTAAACTAATGTCTCCTTTAAAAGTCAGTCAAGTATACATTGTGACCTTCTGAAAGCAGGAATTTCTGTGTCCATTTTTCTGGAACCCAGTGTGAAAAGAGTCTTGGAAACACAGCTAGTAGTTTAATTTGGAAAAAGTACTCTGATTTCTAGGCCATCTTAAAACCGATGAGAGCACGTTACAGTGACAAGAGCATTCAGTGCCCAGGGTGGCATCACCAGCTGAGACTGTCCCCTCGTGGCGTCTGAAAGACGGCCCCATCCTTCTCCCCCTAACCGGGGTGTTGTAGTGCACTGCCTGAGAAATGGCGATTGTTGTAATTCACTGTGCCAAGTGGGAGCTGCAGTGTAGGCAAAAGGATTAAAAAAAAAAATCAAAGCCCAGATTTATATAGTCAGTACAGCAGCCACAAGCTAGGGAGTGATAACGATTTTTTAATGTATTTACCTTTTTATAGAGTCACACTGCAAAGCAAAAGTACATTTCAGCAAGGTCTTAAGACAATGAAAAGACGTGCGCCAGGAAGCACGTGGCTGGCAGCAGAGGCCACACAGTTGCAGAGACACCAAAGTGTGGCCCTGGGGTAGCTTATTCCCGCTTGCAAGCCCCGGACGTGACGCGCAGTGCCAACCGCTGGCCATCCCTGGTGTTGGGAGCCTGGCGTGTTCCCCTACACAGCAGACCTGGGCTTTTAGGGCAAAAGTCTGTTACCCAGGATCAACCAAACTTCAATTCTACAGAAAGGTCTCTGTGATGTGATACACAGGGAAAAATGTGTACCTCGATGTAATGCTCAAGAGGGCGGCCCTGTATTTATTCCAACATGGAACACTGGTAAGACTGGTTTTCTCCATTTACTGATGCAGCTTTTTGTAAAATTTGTCAGAAATGAAGACTGTGGCATGTGGGGATGTGAAGAGCAGATGGCAGGTTATTTCTCTGAGTTTCAAAAATCACCAGCACTACTTTGTTTCTAGACTGTGCTAAGCACAACCCTAGGCAAGTGACCTTGTGTAAAATTAAAGCTTTTTCTGCAGTGCAGCTCTGAAGCCCAGGACTGACTATGCAACAAATTGTTCATCTAACTCATGGGATGAGTTTCTTGCGTAATGTTTCAACCTCTGTAGACCCAGGTTGGATTTTGGGAACAAAGAATCTCAAAAACTACTTTCTGTCCCACAAACATGTTCTATGTCAAATGATCGCCAGCATGTGGGAAACTGTAGCGTCCTCTTAGAAGAGAAACTGTTAGTCCGTGTTAGAAGTTATCTGAAGCTCTTGCTGAGAAAAGAGGGAAGTAAATATCGTGACAATAAACTGAAGTTGTCTTTCTCAAAAGCCATTCTTGTTGTTACTCTTGTTTGTTGGACTTTTCCTTCTTTGGATAAACCACACCTCATGTCATCTATTAATTCACATAGACTGCCTTAGCAGTATTCTTTCAACAGGTATTTCCTCATCTTGCCTCAGCCATCTTACACTGCTTTGTGATGCTGGAATATCTTCTGAAAGGCCTGCCAAGAATAATAAATATGAAAGAATTCCAAGCTTCATTGTCCTTTATGCCCTAGTCTGTAGACCATGGACTCCCACAGCTCCCCTGTCTCAGCAAATGCCATGGATGGCAGCAGCTCCTGCTTCCGTGGCAGTGCACGTGCAGACATGACAGCATAGGGCCTCCAGCCTTGTTGGCTCTGGAGTCATTACAGAGAGCTGAAACCTTTTAGTGTGCTGGACTGTGGGTTCAGAGAACGGTCTCCTGCAGCTACATTTCTCTCTCCTCTTGTAACATGATCTGTCAGTTTGCTTTCCTTAATCACAATCCCAGACGCCTTCTTTTCATTCTCCTCCAGCAGAACTCCAGAGACTGGCTCTGACCTCTGAGCTCTTGCTCGCCATCCTGTTTCACATCCAGCTCCCACAGACTAGAAGCTCAGCTCTGTGTCCTTAGCCACCCCACCTTGTCCTCGCACCCGTGAAGGGACTGCAGACAGCTACGGATAGCGGTGACGCCGCTTGAGCAAGAACAGGAAGGGCAGACGCCCACAGTGTGCACTTCCACGCGTGGTGGGAGGTGTCTCTGCCATCAACGCCCAGCATCAGCTTGTGGCCTCTGCCCGCAGCATGGGAGCCTCTCCATGGCCTTTTAGCCTGCACCTTGCAAGACCTGGCCTACAGGCTGTTTTACTGCGCTCTCTTCGCCTGCAGCTGTTTGGGTTTCCTAAACATCTGTGAAGAGAGGTGGCCCTGGGACAAAAGACAGCATGTGTTAAACATCTTTTCAATGAACAGACTGTGAAGATAAGTGGCCACACATCTTGATTTGTATTTCTCAAGAACTTGATATTCTGAGAGCTGCTACCTGGAAAAGTAGAATTCCGTCAAGCAGGGCCTAACTGGGAACACTGAAAGCAACAGAAACGTTCTATGTTTTTCCTGGTAGTCCACTGCACTTTTCAGCAGTCCGTAACTCTGAGAAGATACCGGAATGTGGAATTCAGTTTGTTTCCTTCATGTTTGCAAAGTCCTTGAGTTTTTTCCTCTCCTCCCTAGCGCCCATTGGCACAATGTTTTTATTGTGATATATGAACCACCAATGTGGGATAATAGCGGAAGATTGGCGAGGAGGATTGTAAACACACTCAAGTGACTTGCAGCTGGGGTGCAGAAAAAACACATACATCATACTAATTGTTCAGCTTTGTGTGTTTGACAAGTAGAACATCTGTGTTTGGATAACACAGGCCTGTGATAGACGTGGAGGCACCCTATCAGACATGCTTGAGATTCCTGCCCTGCTGCGGGAAAGATCAAAGTACAGTGGGAAACTACACCTGCGCGAATCCCTGAGAGACAAGTGAAAAGAGCAGGCCCGGCGATCCTCGAGCACAGACCGAGCTCCGCGGTGCCCGCCTCCCCGCCTGTGTGCCTCTGCTCGGGTGCTGTTTTGGGGATCCCCCTGTTGGCGAGGTAACAAATATAAACTTACTCCTTGCATTTCATCTGAAGTTTTGCGGTTGTTCCTGCATCCTGCCTGTGCTGACTCACACGTTTTGGCATAGTCAACCGGATCCAGGAGCAGCCATGCCCTGGCTGGCACAAAAAGTTGGGGACTGGGGAGGCCACGACGGGGACTCCCCGTATTCTGGAATGGCCCAGTGCTGAGCGCTGGAACCCTGTGGCCAGCTACACAGGCTCCGCCGGAAAAACGACCTGAAATAGAGCAGCACCAGAGTCTTCTCGCAAGTTAGCAGGGAGATTGGGATGGTTGGTTATTAGTTAGCGGGTTTAGATCTCTTGATTGTGAAGTTGTAGCATTACAGAGTAAAATGAGAGAGCTGGAAATGGCAGCCAGGACTTTGCAAAGGCGATCATGCAAGAAGTGATTAGTACTCAAGCAGCGGGGTGCCATGCGCTGCAAGGTACTGTAGAGCAGTTGGTAGCACGTATTGCTAATAAACGAAGGGACAGGAGTGGAAACGGTAAGGTTTCAGTTTCCCAAGTTTGTGCTCTCACCACAAAACCTTCATGGGATCCCGAGGAATGCGGTGGAAATATCTGGAATGAATCCTTGGACCCTGAGGTTGAGTCTGAGTTGGCTTTAGAAGGCAAGGAGGTGGCAGAAGCACAAACCCCCCCCACACACACACGAAGGGGCAGCAGGAACAAGCGGATGGGGGAGTGCAGGTCACACATACTTACACCCCAAAAGAGTTTGGAGAATTTTTACAGATCTATGAGAAGAAGAGTTGGGAAGGCATACTGGCATGGATTTTGCAAGCGTGGGATAGTGGAGCTGCATCTATCCGTTGATTAATGGGAGAAAAGGATTTATTAAGCCCTACAGCCAGTGATGATCAGATATAACAAGGATACGCTCAGGTGCAAAATATCAGAGATCCTGACGGGCAAGATACTGCACCTACGCTGAATCAGTGGTTGTATGCGGCAGTTTTGACAGCATATGCTGAACCTGTCAAATTAGTGTTGTCTCTCGGAAATTGGTGTACAATGGAGGAGGGTAGTAATTTAGTGTGGCAGATGGGGATGGCTCATGTGTTGATTACAGGATCCAATCCAGACAGTGTAGCAGTAACGAGAATTATCAAAATGCAGCTTTTGAGAGGAGCACCTGCCTCACTAAACCCCTTGATTATCCCAGCAGTCGCAAATGCTGCTGGTAATGCAGGCATCCTAGCAAATACCTGGAGGGAAATTCAGGCTGTAACTTCAGGACTGTCTGTGTAGGTGGTGGGTAAAGGAAAGGCAGCAAAATCGAAAGGAATTACATCACAGGTGACGAGGAAACAAATGTGGAATAAGCCGGCGTCCCACGGTCAGAAAGAAATGGGATCACAACATCAGAAATGTTTCACCGATGGCAAAAGTTAGAACCTACACAAAAAAGTCAACTGCCCCCACCCTGCCGCCAGCCCCGTGCTCACCCCCCACCCTGCCTGCCACCTCCAGGCAAGGCACCACCTGCTAAACAGGCAGAAATGGAGGTGTGGCAGGTCCCCCACGACTGCAGCCACCGTAGCTGCTTACGGTGAGGGGGACCGACACCCCTATGTTCCTTTAACCATAAAGTGGCGGTCTGGGGGAATTTTAGGTGTGTTAGCTCTGGTGGATACTGGAGCTGAAGTTACTGTATTACGCAATAATATTAATAAAGAAGCCACATTACAGATCTGTGGGTTAGGGGGCAATCCGACCCCTGCTAAGGTTACCTTAACAAATGGAAACACTACTCTATTTACCATGATGGTGTTAATTGCCGCAATTAAAGAATGTATTTTGGGTATGGATGTGTTGGCAGGACAAACAGTTGAAACTTTAAATGGTCGCTTCGGCTTCGGGACTTCGCAAGCAGGATTTGCTATTTGATCTATAACCATCTTGCGTGGATTCCCGAAGTGGGATCCTGTTGTCCTGCCCGCGCCTGCCAAGGAGGTAACTGTAAAACAATATCGTCTTCCAGGGGGGAGGAGGAAATTACTCAAACCGTTCAGGCACTTCAGCAAGTGGGAATCGTTAAGGAAACCATGACTGCTTTCAGCAATGCTATTTGGCCTGTTTGAAAATCAGGCAGCACTTGGAGAATGACTGTAGATTGTAGAGAATTGAATAAAGTCACCCCCCACACACACTTGCAGTTACAGTACTAGCCATGGCTATTCTTATAGAAAAAAACAGCAGAAATTTACAACCCAGGAAGGTGATGATAGATCTTGCTAATGCTTTATTTTCGATAGCCATTGCTTCAGAAAGCCAAAACCAGCTTGCCTTTACCTGGCAACAAAAGCAATGTAGTTCCCAAGAACTGCCGCAGCAATACACACGCAGTCCCTCCATCTGCTGCCAAATGATAGCAGCTGAGGTAGCGCTACAGCCAGGTATTGATACTGTTCACCATTACATTGAGCATCTATTGATTATGGCAGAGTCACAACAAGGAACTGAAGCAGCTGCCAAATCACTGAAAGCACGTTTACAGGACCGAGGCTGGGCAACTAAACCAAAGAAAACACAGGGCCCTAATAGTACTGTACAATTTTTGGGAATAGTTTCACAGAATCACAGAATCACAAAATGTTCGGGGTTGGAAGGGACCTCTGGGGGTCATCTAGTCCAACCCCCCTGCCGAAGCAGGGTCACCTACAGCAGGCTGCACAGGACCTTGTCCAGGCAGGTCTTTAATATCTCCAGAGAAGGAGAAGAATCCACAGCCTCCCTGGGCAACAGACAGATCACAGAAATGCCAAATAAGGCACAGCAAACAGTCCAGTGATTTCCTGTACCAACCACAGTAAAACAGCTACAGACCTTCATGGGACTTTCAGGGTATGGGAGAACTCTGACCCCATGTCTGGTGGTATTAATACACCTCTGCAGACATTAGCTAGGAAGAAGGTTGGTTGGCAGTGGACCAAGCAACAAGAAGAAGCCTTTGATGCCTGCAGAAACGCTTTGATTGAGCATGCGCAATTACACACTCCTAGGCAAGAATTTTTAATTAGAAGTAACAATTCTAGATTTTGTGGGGATTGTGGCAGATGACTGGGCTGAAAAATCAGTAAGAACCAGTAGCATTTCGGTCCAAGGCGTTACAAGGCTCTGCTGTACGTTATACCTCAATGGGAAAACAAATTTTAGCTGTAGTTTAGGCACCACAAGGAACTGAAAGAATCGCAGGCCAAGCTAGCGTGACTGTACACACACCCTTACCTGCTCATGGGTGGGTTGCTGATGATTCCATTAGGGCCCGCGCAGAGGTAGCTCAGGCAGCCATACGCTGGAAAGAGAAACATTATTTGCACCAATGATTTCTACTGGGAAAACCATATGTAACCACTCCACACGCAACGCTTCGAGGAACTGTATCATTCAATCATATGCCCACAGCAGGGGAAATTCTTCCCCTTGGAGCTATCCCCACACCTGCTGTGGAGGAAGGTCCCCCTTATGACGAGTTTTATCAACAGAAGTGCAACATACACAGCAACTGGACAATGGCGAGCAGTTGCGTATGCTCCGGTTCCAGGAATTCGATTACGGCAAACAGGCGTACAGGCATCTAGTCAGTGGGCTGAACTGGTTCTGTACCCCAACCTCCCCTCTTATGTTACGTCCTCCGTTAATATCAGATTCTTGAGTTCTTCTATTTCAGGTATCTTCGACGAAGATCTGTGCCTTATCTAGAGGAGACAGCACTGGAGCAGTGTTATTGGTGTCACGAACCCAACATCAAGCTGAAGTTCCATCTGAAAAGGCGCAAGCCATAGCTCTTCAATCTGTGTGGGCAATTACCCCACGCTGGTTATCAAACCTGCCGTAATACTGGCTGACGGCGCTGGAGCAATGGCGTGTGTATTACTAGAAGATGACACTCCTGTTTTCCTCCCTTACTACAGGTTGGCTTGTTGTGCTTTGTAGTCTTGTACTACGAGTGTATGCCCTGGATATGTTTACATGAGACCAACATGTAAATACTCAGATTTAGTTGGCCTCTACTGTAACTAACTCATCTGCCTTTTGTACTGAGGGGAGATTAACAGCTGCGGATCTTGTGACAACGTGTTCCACTGGCATGCCAACCGCAGTAGCTGTATTACAGGATTATAATATGCTAAGTGCTTTTGATATTAATGGTCCTCGTTGTTGTTTTTTCTGAGTACGTAATGGCTATATGCCAAGGAACATGACAAGTCGATTGGTGGTGGACTATCTCCTTCTTCCACACCATAAACGCTGCTCTGATTTTGAGGCACGAGTGCGCTTCAACATAACTGACAAACTGGGCAGTGTAGAGGACAATATTCAACATCCCCAGGACTTCATGCATCAAACAAAGCAAGGCACTGGGGTGCCTGGCTAGCTGAGTGGGTTCATTCCCTGACAGGACGGGTGGGACACCTGAGTCAGAGCATTACCGTAGAGATATGTTTATTCCTTTTTATATCTGTGCTCATTATGTGCCTCTGTAAATCACCCTGCCCTGCACCCCACAAGCCCAAATGGACACCTCCAGCTTTGCCGGCCCCAGCGGAAGAGGGTCCCTTGAGCGAGGGGGTGAGATGTGGGGTAATAACGGAAGATTGGCGAGGACGATTATAAACACGCTCAAGTGGCCTGCAGCTGAGGTGTAGAAAAAGGCAGATATCATACTAATTGTGCAGTGAGAAGAGCAGGTTTGGCGATCCTCGAGCATGGACCAAGCTCCGCAGTGCCTGCCTCCCTGCTTGTGTGCCTCTGCCCGGGTGCTGCTTCGGGGATCCCCCGGTTGGCGAGGTAACAAAAATAAATTTGCTCTTTGCATTTCCTCTGAAGTTTTGTGGTTGTTCCTGCGCCCTGCCTGTGCTGACTCACACAACGAAGCAGGGAAAGTGTGTGATTATAGAAAGCTATATGTAAATTGATGTGATATAATCTAAGTTAATTGTGGCCTTTTTAAAAAAAACCCAAACAAACATGGGGGTTTTGCATAAGAATCACCCCAGTGAATGCCTATGGTAAGAGGGTAAGGACTTTTGCTGTATTACAGGCTAATTCAGATAAGGTTTTGTCTCTCCGCAGTTTATGGTTTAGTTGGTGAAAATGAAAAGTCAGTTCCCTAATGCAGGAAAGTAGATACTAGTTTACTAACCTCATTATTCTGGAGATTCCCTTTGGATTATAGGGATACAAACCCTTTGGCAGCACCACACAAATTAATCTACACCTGTGGATCATTTCTGCTCTTTCTTCAGTAAAGGTATCCAATCCCAACAGATTAATTCCATCACCCTGGTGTTTGACTGGCATTAAAGGGAGACCGCAAAGGCGGACACAGACTGGGTATGTACCAGGCTCCCTGGGGCACCATCTATATTTTCACCCCTTCAGAAGACCAGATGAGTAAAAGCAGCTCAATGGCACATAGAACCTCCAGCAGATCAGCTAAAGAGCGTGGAGTTCAAGCATCTATCTTGGTGGCTTGTTCAAAGGCTGCTTTTGCTCCTTTATTTCTGTACAAAGGGCAGCAATAGCACAAATAATCTAATATAATTTCATTGTTCTGCCATAGGTCTGTGGGCAACAAAGTGCGACTGCCTGTTTGTGTGCACCTTCACATCTTCTGGGGTTCTCTGCTGCATCCACAATGCACGCTGCAAGAACATGCTCACTGTATCTATGGAGTCTTCTACGTGGATTTTCTTAGTGCCTTACAAGAGATGACCTAATACTGCAGTCTTTCCCTTAGTGAGGTCACTATTGTGGTCACTTTCCTTGAAATTCGAGTTTCCATGAAACTGAAAGAAACTGTATTTTTCTAATTATCTAATTTCATACAGATTTCACAGAGAGGCCATAATAGGGTAGAAAAACCAGTAGGAGGTGGAGACAAAGCCTCTGAGATCCCATGCAACATAATGATACTACATCAGACTTTTTTCCTCAGGAAACCTTGCTACCCAGTGCACCCTTTCTCCTCAGCTACGTAGTAGGCTCCTAGCATTGTGACCAAAGGGAGTGTGTCTGAAGGATCACTACTGGTCCTGACCACTGTTTGTTTCGTAGCAAGCCTGGTAGGAATGGGGGCAGCTTTCTATGAGCCAAGCACTTTACAGACCTGACAAAAACAGTGTTTCTGTCCCTAAAAGGTGTTGATTCATCTCAATTGTTTTCTCTGAGGACTGGAAAGAGTTAAATTTACTCACAGATGGGCACAAGAAAAGAACCACAGCTGCCTGTGGGATTGGAAAGGATAGGCCAGGTGGCAGCACCTAAGTAATTCTCAAAGAAGTCAAGAGCAGCACTACCACCTAATTGAAACTAGCCAGGCTAGCCCAGAAAATTAAATTTTGGCTGCATAATGATTGCTTAAGGGTTGCTTTAAATCCTGGGAACTTCTTAATTGCTCTGCAAAAAACAGGCCGCAGGTGAAATCTTATTAAGAGCTGAATTTAGTTTTGATATGAGCTTTGAAAAGCTCAATGAAGGTGGTATTTCCATCTGAAGAAATCTGTAATGCTGGACCAGAGCTGAACCTTGCTTTCCTGTGGCTTGTCAGGCACTTTTTGTTACAGGTATTTTGGTAAGTGCAGAGTGTTTAGTTACATTACAATATTTGTTGTGGTTTTATTGACTGTGACTCAGAACAGAAGTAATTCCTTCTGCTGGGTGGATCTCTGCCTTCATAATACTGTGTCAGGGAGAATTTGTTGTTCAGGGAGCTACATCAAAGCTGAAGAAAGACCTTGTACAGTGTGGAAAGTAGCTATGGAAATCCTCTCAAAATGATTGTAATCAAGTAGGTTCAGGATGTTTACATACTACAGGAATTGTCCTATCAATTTTTGTGCTTCAGTACAACCTGTATTTAATCTGAAGTTAAAACTTTCCGAGTGGCACGAACAGTGGAACCAGATGATGCAGTACTTTAAAAACCTTCAAAAGGAAGAAACTGCAGTGTAGATTTAGAGGGAGCTATGTGTTAAATGTGAATAGGCTGGGGCTTTAAGGAAAAGCCTTTTCTTTTAGTTCTGGTCCTTAAACTGACTGCTGAAAGGACCACTACTGCCTACTAGCTTCTGTGCCCTTGATTCAACCAACAGCCAGATTAAGGGTGCCCTGACTGTCAGCGGTATGGAGGCCGTGGATTAAAACTGGACAGCTGTCGGTGTTACCCTTGATAATCACGGGGCTCTCTGCCAGACAGACTCCCTGCCCCCTCCGAAGCCAGACCTGTGCATCTGCTTCTGGATTGCTGCAGGTCTGTGTTTAGTGAACTAAGATACTGAAAATCAGTGCTGGGCGGTCCCTGTGGCTAGGCAGCAAACTTCCATCAGTCAGCAGGTACCTGGTGACCCTCTCTAGGAAACTGCTGGGTGGCCAAGCTCTCCCCTCCACCCCAGGCTTGCTGAAGTGCCATTGCGATACAGACAGCATCTGTGTTTTGTCAAAATTTATGGCTCAAAACAGCATTGACTGGAAAAATACCAGGTGGAGGAGTTTATGTTGTTGGGTCCTGTTGCAGTGGTTTGTGAAAATCACCGAAGGAAGGCATAAAGCTTCAGAAAGGGCTGGGAGAGTGCTGGGGGCACGAGAGCAGATGAAGGAGCATTATGGCCACTTCCCCAGGGCTGGCCAGCAAGGCCATGCACCCGTCCGGAGGGGCTGCCCGGTGCGGAGCTGCCTCATTCCCCCTGACAAGCTGAGTCTTCCAGAAAGCGGGAACTCGGACTCGGTGTCTGCGTTGCCACGCGGTGATGGCACGCTGCCCGATGAACCGACGAGATGGCCCATGTCGCTGGCGCTGTGGGGTTAGCCGGTCAGTGTGGGGGGCTCAGGAGGGACCCCCATCACTGCTGAGCTGTTCCTGTTACTCCATAGGTCTAAGAGGAGGTGATGGCTTTTTGAGGTGATGCCGGCTGACGGGAGCGAGCTGTTGACGCGGAGCTCTGGGCTGCAGTATCCAGGCGTACTTCGTGCTTGCAGTGTACCTAGCCTGTTGTCTTTAAAATCTCTGTTATATTTAAAATAAGGTATGCATAATTGAGATAAAGAATAATAGATTAGAAAATAAGCCTTCAGACTTACAGGCTGACCCGCAAAGCATAAAATGCAATATCGACAGAAGTTCTTTCCTTGTGCTCTGGTTTATATCAGGTCATGGTTTTTAGGAAGAGAAAGTAGAATTTACTCTGTGCCTGGTTTATGGAGAGTCTACCATAACCATCAGCACACAGTTCTAGATGTTACCACTGTGCTAACTTGCTACGTTTGTAATAAAAATATGCTCTGAGGATCTACAGCTTGATTATTTTATTTTGTTTTCGATAGAGATCTTATGCTATCACAGGCTGAGAGCACCTGGCCTGTCCTTCTCATGGGTGGGAGTGGCTGGACCAGGGCTGCTGAAGGGGAGTGCAGAAGCATGGGAGATATGCAGGACCTCGTGGTGGAGCGTGGCCCCACTCAAGCCTGTTGGTGTCAATGCCTTGAAAACTGTCTCACCAGTCTTGGGCTAGGAACACCGTGCTAGCTGCTTGTGTAGCACTACGCTCCTTCTCCAGGTGATGGTTTCTGGTAAAGCTTTGGAAAAGAGCCACTGTGAAAGTCTCAGAATAGTGCTAGGCAGGAGTGTACTTGCTTTGCTTCATCTGTCTCCATACTCATGTCCTCTTTTTGCTTTGATCTTCTGCTGGAGTGAAACACTGTAAGGGTTGTGGTAATGAATCTGCGTTGTTTTTTTTTTCTTTTTCCTTCCATTGCAGCATTTTCATGTTTCTTGTTTTTCTTTTTCCTTCCAACAGCAGCGTTTTCTTATTTCTGATGATGACAATGTTTTGTTGCTACGTGGGTTACACTAGAAACCAACCATTTATAGAAATGTTTAAGTTCTGCATCATTAACAGAGAAAAACTGTACTTGCCAGTAAAGGGGGTGAGTATTAATTGAAGATAGGGTTTATAAGCAAGCTAATTCCTTTCAAGTTGCTTCTTGTGTATAGAACATAGATGTACAGTCTTTCTGAAGAAACTTCAGGCCATACTAACATCTGAGGGTGATGTCAACTTCAGGTTTTCCAAACTGGAAGAAAAAGAGAAAGGACAAATGCCACAGAACTGAAGCACATACTGAGTTTTTAATGGCTCTGCTTAAATAATTTGGCCTGTTGTTGGCTACACAGGCAGTGAAATGGGTTTGTAGAAATAAGCTTGAATTAGTCTGTTTAACCTGTGGTGGAGACTGGTTTCATGCAAAATACTTTATAATGAAAAATGTTATGGGTATTTTATGATATATTATATCATATATATCAACATGATATATTATGATTATGGGCAGAATATAGCACATGATACTTAGCTTTTATCTTTATGGCTGTGGGTCAGTCTATAGTGTTAAGTTTCCTGTTCTGTGTTGCCTGGCATAAAACAGAATTATACTAAATGAGAGAGAAGTGAAAAATGGGAAGTAAGGGAGTAGAAAACAAGTTTCTAAGAGGCTTATATCTGCATGGGCACGTTTTTTTCATCATGACTTGCATTCTTTTGCATATTCCTTTCCTTTTAGGGTGCTTGATGGGGTAGGGCAGGAAGAGTACGGCTCCGCTTCCTGCACTCTGTGCGTGGAGGGCCACCAAAGGAATTTGGTTCACTAGCACTCAAAGAACTAAAAAACATGCATTCAATTCTCATCATTTGAGCCTGGGAAAAAAACCCCAACAAACCAAAACACCCAGCAAAATAAAAATTAGACTTGAATCCTATGACATTATTGGAAAGGGTTCTTTGAATGTGCTCTTCTGCTTCAAAGTTTTTATTTTGCCACAGATGAAGAGTTGTAAGATAAGCATTCAGGAAAGAAATAACATCCTGAATTTGTAGGAACAAATGAATATGGAAGGGGTTGGAGAAGAGAACATGATATTAATGACATTATTTATTTGAAATTCTGAATATTAAATTCTCGATTACTCCTTCTGCCTTATTTTCTGACAACAAGCTCTGAGACATTACATTGTTGTGACTAGTCAGAAGTAAAACTATTGGTTGAGCCAAAGTCATAAACAAGTTTGATTCTTTCACACCCGCAATAAATGTGAAAGACATTGGGAGTTTTTTTTACTGAACTTTTTAGTGGAAAGCTTGTAAAAGTGCAAATGTACATTTACACTGCTGTCATCCTCGTCAAGTATCCAAGAGTTTTTAACAAGAGATTTCAATGATGTTTTGCTGTCTTCATTGGCATCTATGCTTCTGTGGCATTGATTTATTAGCTGTATCCAGGCGTGCCTGTTAGACCATTGAGAATGGTGTGCTGTGTTTATCACAGAGGATAGCGCCCTTATGTTCCACACTCGCATGCCTTTCCTTGTCTGCAGAAGACCTGGTTAGCCAAATGATGAAAAGAACTACAGTCTAACAAAAGTAATGACATAGCATGATTTTTTACTAACAATTAGACTGAAATTAATAAATTCCATGATTAAAAATTCCTGTTTCACTTACAGACAGTTTTTGAGAGGAGTCGGTGAATCATTTATTTGCCATAAGCGTTCAATTCACTTGATGTGTTTTGGTGCAATTTTCCTCCTTATAAGTTTGTTAAAAAGAAAAAAAAGGTAAAAAAAAAAAAGTACGCTCCTAGCCAGAGTAAGACTGCTGACTCAACTTTCCATATAGATAAAACTTACATTCATAAGAGTTCTTTTACTACTAGAGTGTCTATGATTCACACTAGTGGAGTTTGTGCTGGCAAAATTAATTGTGTGTCTGTATTTGGAGGCTTTACTGGCACAGGGACCCAAGTAAAATCCTTGTAAGCATAGAGTAAGACAAATGTTTTACTTTTGGGGCAGTAATTTCTTGGCCACCATGGTATTTTTCAACTACCATAAAGACATTCTGGCTTGATGTTGGGTTTTTTTTGCGGGGGAGGGAGTGTTTGGTTTTTGGTTTTGGNTTGCTTTTCNNTTTTGGTTCATTTTATTCCACTTCAGTGAAGCCAGGACTCTGAATTTCTAGTCAAGATACTTGTTACAAATGAGCATCCCTCTGCAGTGAGACATGTGTGCTGAAATGCTTGTTCTTTCTTTGCGCACCAGAGAAAATGGTCATGTTCTAGATCAGGAGTGGAAGCAGGCTATGTCCTAAGACCAAGCAGTGACTGTCCTGCTTTGAAAACATGTTTTGTCATTGGCAAATACAAACCAGCGAGTCATGAGTTAGTTTTCAGCCCAGCAAAGATTAGGTGCCAGATGCTCAATCTGCGTACAAGCATGAATCAATTTTATCCCAGATGTTCGTTTCTGATCCCCTACTGTGGCTGCAAAGAGCTGTGTCATCTTTGCTTCCTTCAGGTAAAATAAGAGACAGGATATTCTATTAATATTAAACGCCTGTATTATTATTGGAGATACATTCCGCATACTTCAGTGGATATTTAGTAGAACGGTTTTGTATAAACTCCCTGTGTTGTTTTCCTGTAAATGTCTTTCGAGCAAGAAACCTGCATGTGTGCAGGATGTATATGCATCTTAGTCTACAGAGTAATGGACCCATGTCAGTAAGGGGCTCTGTCAGCTCTTGCAGAGAGAACAAGCACAGAGATTGCCCTCTAAGCTTTGGAAAGCCTCCTTAGTATGAGGGGGGCTGTATTGTTCCATAGTTTCTTCCTAAGTACGAACAGGGGGTTGTATATACCTAATAAATCTCATCATGGTTGTTAGTATTTTCTTAATGGAAAACTGAAATACAAATACCCTTCACATCATGGTGAATTCACCACTTGTAAGACTTTAGATGTTTATTAGTAGACATTAATATTTAATAAGTCCTAATCTTAATCAGATTTAAACAAAAAGAAAAATGTTTATAAGGACCTTCTAGTTGTAAAGTACAATGCCAGGGTTGCAGCGATCTCTGGATGCATGTGAAATTTCATAGTACCATATTCTGAAAGAAACAGACATCTAATATCATACAAACCTCGGACATGATGAATAAAACTTACTTTAATATTGCTTTAGGGCATAGGAACAGGAAATGACCCATCTAATCCATTCCTTGCTCCAAGTAGGATCCTTCATCACTCCTGCCTTGCTCCAAGTAGGATCCTTCATCACTCCTGGCAGATGTTTGTCTAACGTCATAATGTGTCCAGAGATGATGCTGCCACTGCTTCACTGTACTGTCAGACTACACTTCACTTTTAGAAATTGTTTTCTGACTTGATCTTGCTGCACTTTAAGCTCACTAGTACTAGTTCAGATTGCTGCAGGCATGAAGGATGTTTATTTTACTTTGTTTGCAGTTACCACTTATGTATTTGAAAACTTAATGTCTCTCCTCAGTCGTCTTGTCTACAGCCTCAACTTCAACATCCTTCTTTTAGACGACATGCTCTAAACCTTCACCTTTCAGATTACTGGAGCTGAGAAAAGTGAAGGTTTTCCCCCTACACTTATGGCTGCTGTATTGCCAGGCACGAGTTCCTTTTGGACTGTGAGCTCTCCACTTGGATGTGAAAGGTGTTTGCCCCAACTGATAACTGGTCCGCAACCAGTAGCACTAATACCAATAACACTGTGGTTACCGACGCGTGTGTCACCACAGGCTGATATGATCAGAGGTAGCTTCTAGGCAATGGTGATTAATTTCAGCATGTTTGCAGAAGCAGCATTCTCATTTTTGTTTTACTGGACCTTCTCTTTGGGATGGAGATTTAAGAGTGAGATTCTGGTTAGGTTAAAACCCCGAGGGACAACTAGCATGCAAGACTAGACAACGCTGTGTTGGAATGAGGTAGGGGATACCAACTATAGATGGAATAAAAAGCAGTCTGTTAAAGAAGAGTGTAAGTCATGAGGGTGTTCCTGTTCATTTGGATTTGAGCAAGTATCTGTTTTTAATCATCTTTAGTCATGCAAATAAACAGAAACTATTTGTCTAAGGCAGGATTTGAGCCATCTGATAAATACTATGTCAGAGACAATAACTCTCCATATGCTTGGAGAGAGTAGCAATTCTTGACTAGTTCTAGAAGAATGTCAATCTTGGTCACAGGAAATGTCACTCAAGAAGTTATCTTAATTGCAACTAAAGTAACTGGAGAGAAGTTTAGAATGATGAACCCAGGTGCTGGGTTTGAGGCATTACGCTGGTAAGAGTAAACAAGAAATTGTGCTGAAGAACGGCGTAACTCATTTCGATCCAACGATGGCTGAATTTTGAAGTATACCGGTACAATTTTGCTGAAGTTAGTGGAATATACAGACACAAGAGGCAGAAGTGATTTATATTTGAACCTCAGACCTTTGTACTCTGCTTGATTAGGTAGCACGTGTTGTTTGGTGTTCTCGTATTTTTCCAGCTTTCCTTCTAGCTGGCAACAACTGCATGTACCATATATTAAGGAGGTAAACACAAAGCAAGGAGACGGTAAAATACAGTACTTTCAAATGCATCAGCAAATGCCAGGAACTCATCCCAGACGTGGCCTGAAAAGAAAAATGGTTGATAGAATTTGGGTTTGTCCAAAACATGGGCTGCTGCTGTCCGTAGTTTTGTGGCCAAAAGGGAACATTGGAGAAAAACCTTAAAAAGTGTAGCTCAGGAAAATAATCCCATTTCCAAATTACAAAAGGTAGACTTTTTCTTGGTTTAAGGGAACTGTATAAGTGGGATCATCAGTTTTCACCTGGACTACCTGGTTACTGTGGTGGTGTGTTGGTGGTGGTGGTGTGTTGACATAACAACATGATATTTGACTACCTGCAGCTCAGAAGTGGCCTGTCTTTCTTCAACTGTACAGTGATGATTTATTCCTCATTATGTTTTTCTGTTTTTAAAAAAGAATGTGGTATGTTACCAAAGCAGGACTGGCTGATATTGACACCTCATGACAGTTGCTGGAATCACAAGGTGCAAGTTAGGACAGCCTTTGGGTTTAGGAGTTACACCAGGACTGCACGCTATAATGTGTAGCAGTTCTTTTGTTGGCAAGCCACACACAAATGTAATGCCGTGGAATAGCTCCCACCTGCAAGGAAGAAGCTGTCATAATTTTTGAAGCTGTCGGGATCTATAATAGCCACCTTCCAGAACAACAGCATCTGTCAACATAGTGAAAATACTATCCTGTAAGAATTAAAGACAGTGTCATTATCTAAGAGTAAGCGTGTGCAAGCCCTCCTGAGAAGCTGAACCACTGCCACCAATGCACTTGACTGAGTTTTGCTTTGCTTTAATGATGCAGGGGGAGGGAGTATAATGCTATTTCGAAATACAGACCAGATTTTTTTTTTGTTTTATTAATTTTTAAAATTTATTAATTTTTCCCCACTCTTGTACATGCTGCACCAAATAGGTCACAGGGTTTATTGTTGTAGACTTGTAAATTGGAAAACAACTGAAGCGAGTAGTCTGGAAAGTCGGGACCTTGCAGACCTTGGGAAGTAGCTTGCAGCAAAGGTGTGAGCATGCCCTTGTGTGGTGCTGCTGGAGTCTTCCTCACCCAGAACAATCAGGTCTTCTCTGGTTGTCCTCGTTGTTCAACTGTGGTGAAAGACAGCCTTTATCTACAGTGCAGGTTTGAACTGTTGGGGGCAGTTGCTGGAAATTTTGTAGAGGTTGTATATTTATTTGCTTTCCTGAGAGCTGTTGCAATCATTCCAGAGCAATGCAGAACGATGTGATGTTAACACACAAAGGCTGAGCAAATCATCTTGTCAGAAACTCAGTCAAAAATAAACACATAAAAAAGAAAAAGCCGAACTGGAATAGGTACGTGCTAAAAGACCTTTTTGTGACTGGTGAATGTATAGGATAATTCATATTTCCTTGTAGCTGAGGGTCTGCAGAGGGACAGCTTCCCACCTGTCCTTAGGTTTAATCCTTGCATGACATGCTTTGGTAACTGGAATACCCATGTTCTCAGTCTGGGACCGATTTGGTGCTATGCTGTGTGTACGCTTGCCACAAATGGAAGGTGGAGAATCCTAGGGTGAGGTGAAAAGACTCATTCCCTGTTGCTCCAAGTTTCTTCCTTCATTAATTCAACGGTTTGGTGCCTCACTCATTTGAAATCCTTTTGCTATTTTTAAAGGCCATGGCAGTTCCACATTTGTGCCTTGAGGGGCCGTGTGTTTCAGCTAAGGTGCTTCCATAGGAAGTTTATTTGGTGCTGCTGGGCTGCAGCGTGCTCTCTTCGTAAGGAGGCACTGGGTCTGGAGAGAGCTCAATGTGAGCCTCATCCATGGAAGTCTTCATGGTGGCCTCCTCGTAGGACGGAGGCAAACACAGAGTGAGGAACGTGGCATCAGGGAGCAGAGTGGAGTAGTGGAAGCTCTGTTCATTGTTCCAGGGCAGCACAGAAAGGAAATTGGACACGTCGTGCTCGGGCAGGGCCTCGGGGAGGTCGATGCTGAAGATCTGCCCCTGCGGAGCGGGACGCTGGCAACGGCGGTACAGGAAGAGCAGCAGGAATGCCAGGAAGAGCATCATGGTGGCAGGCAATATGATGCACAGAAATGGTTCTATGTCATCTTTGGTTGAACTCGTCTGTTGTCTGCTCTGTAAGTAAAGCAAATAGGTAGTGCATTGGATTCCTGGAGACCTCTTAATTGGAGAGAAAATATGCATTCTCCACCTTCCCCTGCTATCCCCTAGCCATTGTTTTTCCAAGTTACTTTCTGTCTGCAGCAGTGGCACCTGAGCAGCATGTTTTGCCGGTTCATGAATAGTCAAATTCTATTTGCTGGTCCATTAAAACCAAATACTTCAACAACTAGAGACAAAAGAACTGGAGAAGTTGAGAAGAGTGGTGGGTTTCTGAGAAACCCTGTCTCCATGGGTGGAAAAAAACAACAACCTGGAATTGTATGTATTTTGGTATGAGATTTTATTACTCTTGGATTATGCTGGGACCAGTCCTCTTTGTGAGAGTTTGGTTAAGCTTTTCAAACCTGGGAGAACACTGCATTGCAGAGGAGTAGGGCTGGTGATCCATCTAGTGTTGTTTCTTTCTATATGGAAAACTCTACTGTTTAATTTAAAGAACAAATACTATGACAATTATCCATTTCATCAGGGCCCACTGCCTACAATACTTGTTCTTTGGGCTGTTCTAACCTCACAGGCCAGCCCCAAACACAACATGGTGTGTCAGGACAGCCTGGACTGGGGCTCTTTCTTGAGCTTGTTTTGCCAGCTATCCAAGAATCATTTTCACTGTTGATAATTGTGGAAAAGAACTTCTAGTGTAAGAGTAATAGCAGCTGTGACTATTCGGTCAGCTTAATCTTCTGCAAAATATAGCACAAAAAGCCTCTGTCCTGCAGCTTTTGAATTGTGCTGTAGTGTTAACAGGAGTTATAAGATTTTTTAAAAAATAATAAAATTTGGGCTCTTCTGTTGTATTAGCTTCACTTTTTAAATTTAACATATCTTATTTCCAGTCTGACCCTATCTATCTCTAGCTTCTAATAGCTGGATCTCATTCCAAATCTAGTTTAGAGAGGGGGAAGAACCCCAACTCTAAAATGCCATTTGTTATCAACTCATTCCCTCTGTAAGTACTCAAAGACCGTAATTAGATGGCTCTTTCACACTTTTGTGGTGAGATTAAACAGATCGATGGATCAAATTTCTTGTATTTTGAACGAAGGCAGCTTTTCAAGCTAGGAGAACTCGAGTGGTTCTTCCCTTCAAGCATGTGGAAGCAGGTATGAAAACAGGCTGTTTGCAGTAACGGCTTTGTGAAAAGGGCGAGTAACTCCAGTGCCACCTTCTTAGTCTGTGAAAACTTTCTCTGCCTGTTCTTCCAAAAATCATGGTCATTCTTTTAGCTACAAAATTACACTGTAACCTATGGTCAATTGATTAGCTACCAGGCATTTGTTACCTCTCCAATTCTTTGTCATATTACGAAATTCTTAGTATGTTGTCATGCCTAAGAAAAAGAAAGTAAATAGGTTTTGGCTTCTAACAAATAGTGTAGGGGAGAACTCTGCTTTTTTCCTAAGGTAATGTGTGTCTGAAGCCAAAACCATTAAAGTAATTTCGAAATATATTGAAACTATTGTGGATTAGCTATTAAGCTTTTTTTCCCCCCCAGCTGTCTTTTACCACAAAAATGCATACTAAAGAACTATGTCATATTTACTGATAATTTATTAAAGAGTTTCAGGCAGTACAAGCTCTCATCTTACCTGACCGTTAAAAGCACTACAGGAAACAGCGGAGTTGGAAGAAACTGGTCAGCTATTATTCTACTGCAGGCTTTAAATAATCTTTAAAAAATGAGGAGATTTTCTTAAAAATGTTGGTAACACTTTATTATTGTGTCTTATGATGTGTATAAAACACTTCACAGGAAAATGAGAAAAAGTGTTCAGTATTATGTTTGTGCACTGTCTAGACTGAGACTCACTGGCACTGTTATGTTACCGATACTTTCATGATAAATACTTAGAAGAGCTGAGCTTATGCCAGACAGCGTTATTCATAATCACTGAAGATCATGGATAATTTCGGGGATCCAAGTGTAAGTTTTGGGTTTAATTCGTAGGGAGCGGGCTTTCAGTCAGGTTAAGTGTTGTTCTTTGCAGCTGTGAGTTGTGCCCTATCGTGGTTTGTGAGGACAGAGGGTGAGATTGCCAGTGCTTCCTACACAGAACTCATAAAAAGCCGAACTCTCTTACTTTTCAGCTCAGTGCAACCTCCTTCTGAATTTCACTGAAAGGAAGTCCGTGTTTTAAATAATGGCCGAGGACGGCATATCCTTTCTGTGCTGGTGGAAGCACGGACTAGTGTGATGGTTGCCTGACATGGCCCGTGCAAAGACTGGATTTTTGAGAATCCACAGGATGGTGGGGAGAGGGAGGAGGGACTGGTGGGCTGGATGCAGGTGTGAAGCACAGGATAGGAACCGATGTTGCTGAAGAGCTGTGGACTCATCAGGGGAGGGCAGAGTGGAGAAGGGCGAGGATCAGAATTGTGCACCAGTGTGGATGGATGAGCCTCAGCTTGTGAGGAGGATGCACGAGATGCAGAGCTGTGGGGAGGAAAGCCAAAAGGGAACCGAGAATGAGGGCAGCAGGACTGGCTAAGACCAAGGAGGAAAGTCTGAGGAGCAAATGCTGGGGCTCCTCTCTGACTGCACCAGTCCCATTCTCTTTGCAGAAGAAGAAAAAGGAAAAGGCTAGTGCCAAACTGTGAGGCAGGGGAAGAAAAGGTTAAGCTTGATGGAAGGAATTAATGAACGGTCTTGGGTCTCGGGGGAATACTTTGCTCCAAAGCCTCAAATGGAACCCAGCAGTCTTGGGTCTTGCAAAGATATATCCGTCAACTGAAATATGTAAAATGTATGATTGTTGGAGGGTCCAATTTGCATCTCATAGTAAGAAAACAGAAGATGAGAAACTATTTGTAGTACGAGCTAGCTCAGATGGCGACAGTCTGTGAAGTAGATATAGGTATAAAAGGACAACCTAAATTCATTTGGGTGTCAGTGTGGTTGCTGGGCTGAAAACTTCCTTTTTTTTTGAAAGCCCTCCAAGAGGGCTTCTAAACATTGCTTCTAAAACTGCAAATTCAAGCCCTCAAGACTGAATAAATGCCAGCATTTTGGAAATCTGCGAATCCTTAATTTGATCCACACTGCACACCACTCTTAATTATGTTGTTGTGTACAAAGTGTCTGTTCTAGGGTTGTGATAGAGTGCTTGGGGAAGAAGACCACAGTACCTCAGGGTAATGTGTTGCAGGGTATGTAGAGTATGTCATGAGTGAGTCGGGAGACTGAGGGAAGAGAGAGGACTGTCTGCTAGTTTGGGACAGTGAATGCTCTGCTGGGGAGCTGTATTCCTCTCTCTGTTACTGGATGCTCAGGTGGGGGGGTGGGGAGAGACAGTTCAGCTGAGATATTTATTGTGGGTTTTTCGTTAGTTATACCTCACTTTGAGTGCCCGGGTTGAGATCCCTGGGTCTGGTCTGCAGAAATTCTGCATCTGCGTTGCTGTCTGAAGGTGAAAGAGCGGTGCCCTGAGCCTGCAAGTACTTCATTACACCGAGGGATCTGGACAAAAATGACATAGGTAATTATGAAACACTTCATATCCTCCTGTACTCCCTGAAGTGGTCCGGCAGTTAGACTAGAGGATTGTTCTAAGGCACTTCCAACTGAACTATTCTATTCTATGCAAAATAACTACCCAAGTGCCTGGTGACTGTCTGTTCAGTGATGTGACATAAGACATTTGTTTTTTGAGGAAGATGCAGTAAATAAGACCCTGGGTTGTATGCTGAGAAAGGTGGAGAGAGTAGCACATTGAATGGCCGGTAATGAAGTGAATACCATGCCCCATCCAGTTGTGAAAGAGCCGTGTGTCTTACTATGATCTGCAAAACAGTAGCATGTGAAGCAGGTAGGATTAAGGATTGGGTAGTATGTTGTTCTGTACGGTAACAGGTGACATTAAGGACCAGTTTTCCTCAGTCTGTGTTTCAAAGTGTCCATGGCTTTTTTTTAAACACAGCTAAAGTTAAGCCTTAGCTTTCCTGTTTGGGTGAAATAATCTGTAGGCTTCTTAGTGTATTGTTTGAGTTGAAATTGTTTTTAATAAGTTAATACTGCCCCACAGATGCCCAAAACCTGAAGCATAAATAACAGGGAGTTAAATGTCCATTTTTGGTACTGCCTCCTGCCAAACATTTCACGTGGCCTGATTTTACATTGAGATGTAGTTCAAAAAAACAATTAATTTCTTGTAGGTATATCCAGACATATACCAAATGTATTGGGGGACAACTGAACAGTATTAATCTCTGTTCTTCTGTTGTGGTTTTGCGCCCATTGTTGGGACGAGTGGCTAAGGGGCTACTGAAGAATGTTGCAAAGAGAGAGTTGGAAAATCTTACAGCCATTAAAAAAAAAAAAAGATTATACTAAGAATAGAAATAGTTTTAATAAAATGAAACAAAGGTCACTTAGAAAAAAAATATTTGCTCTGAAGTTCAAAACTAAAACTAAAGTTCTAAACTGAACTAAAACTAACTTCTAAAACTGAAGATCTAAAGCTACAAAAGAAACCTGTGCGTATAGGTATCAAAAATAACTGCCAGAACTGAAAAATAAAATTATCTAGAAATAAAACTGAGCCTTCAGCAATTGAAAGTGTAAGCAAATAAACCAGCCGTAGAACATAAAGTAAAATGCTCTACTGTTTAACATCCAAAAGTTTCCAGACCAAGCATATGAAGAGACTGAGGGAATTATTTGGTAGTGTTTTCATGACTGGTTTGGTTTTGATGCTGCTGCTTCACTGGAGGTCAGCGTGCTCTGCCTGTGTCATCACAAGCAGCTGTTGTCGGGTTTGTAACTGACAAAAATAAGGCTCTGACTTCCAGCATGAAAGAAGTTATAGACGCATAAATACAGGGAAAAAACCCTTTTTAAAGAGAAAGGCAGACAAAGACATGCAGGTGAAAGGGATTTTATTTAAGTCCTCTGTTTTCTCAGAACTGATTTTTAGCAGGATGGTTTGGCCATTGTAGGCTCATGATTATTCTCTTCCTTTCATTTATATCTTTGTAGGGACAGGAGCACAGGGTCAGTTGTCCAAAACATTGAGCATAGACTAGAAGTAATAAAGCCTTTCATTAGTAATCTGTCTGCCTACATTTTTTTAACATGCTGAGCATGTACAGTTGCCAGCTTACAGATTATGTGACCCATATCAGTTTAGATGAGCTTTTACTCGTGCCTGTTGGTAAAAGAATCAAATGCAGAGTGCAACCCAATATTGTGGCATTTCCATGGTGAGTAATGGAACGGGTTTAGAACTGAACTCTCTGTCTAGACAAAAGGAGCCTCGTACCTGGCTTTGGAAGGAATGACCTAATAAGGCCAAACATGAGTTTAAATGAAGGTTTTGTGTAAGAATAGAAAAATGAAAGTTTATTTGGCTTGCTTAAATTCCCATTGAAGTGATTGTTTGATTGGTGCTTGGATTTATTATGTTGTTAATGATTTGCTAGGATACTTAGAACTTCATTAAAATAACTTTTATTAATATAGCCCATATTTATACTAATATCTTTTGAAGATCAATCAGGAAACCAATACTTCTGAAATGTTTTAAGTGGATTTGGAACAAAGTCTCCTTTGAAGCCATTAGGCTGTGGACTAAGCATAGGTGCTTTTCAAAGCTCCATCCTACTTCTTAAAGCTGCTTCATTATTGATTGTAAAAAGCAAAAACATATAACGCTGGCAAATGGAAAAACATTCCGATGTGTTTTTGTATACATTAATTATGACACATAACTTCAAAGTGAGCCTAGCTATACACCAAATTCTCAAATACTTGTTAGAGTGTGACTCCCGTGCTGCTGTTTGTTTCTCACTGTCAGACAAAACCAGTCTCAAGGCGTGAAGAGGTGGCCATTGCCATTCTAACTCTGGCAATGTTACTGATGAGGTAGACTTCATTAAGATTTTAGATGCATTTAAAAACTACTTTTTCTCCTGTTTTCACCCCCCACTCCTACCCCCTTTTATTTTACAACAATACACTTGGTATCTCAGCTAAGTAGTGTGGCCAGTTCATTTGCTAGTGCTACTTGACTCGGGCATTTACTGGGGATATATGTGCACCTTAAATTATTATTTCTGCTTGGAGAAACCCTTTCGCTGTCTCCCAGACAAAGGCAGAAATACAGGCTGTGTTTTCATCTCTGAGGGCTCCTTCCCTTCCCCCCACTTGCCTGCATGTGATCCTCTCTCGGAGAAGTAATCAGCGCACAGCTTAGGGAACAAGAGTTCATTGCTGACTGCTACTGACTCAACATCTGCAGAAAGGCTTCATGGGACCAGACCCAAAGTGTAAACATGCATTTAAAAGGAAGGAAATCAAGGAATAGCAGAACTCATTACGCTTACAAGAAATAATTAAACTTCTTTACCTGCCGCTCCAGCAAGGTTTTTTCATCCAATGTTTTTCTTTCCCCACAAACGTGTTTCAAACAACTTAACAGCAATAAATAAATGCTCTGACTCTATGTAATGGAGCATGGCCGCTCTGACACGTCTCAGTACCCTGGTATTTACTCTAGGCTATGCGCTGAGGCGTTGCACAGACAAACACACACGCGCGAAGTCAAAGGACAAGCCGCAGAGGGGAGCAGGGGGGTACAGACCTGAAACTCTGTTTCCAGAAGCGGCCCACCCGGAGCACTGTTCAGCCAGTCATAGTTTCCCCTGTCAGCGTGTCCAAATTTTCTCCAGCTGCTGCCTAGGAGCCACCTCATGCTTTCATTAACCTGGTCTTCTGTCTTTGTGCCTCCACCTTGCTTCGCTGCTTGCGGCTGCGTCCCCGCCTCCCAGCCTGGACCCAGCCGGGCTGCTCGCGGCTAATGATCCCTCTGAAATGATAGCCCGTTGCAGTGGGAGAGGAAAAAAGAAGTTCGACGGCCCCCTCCCTCGTCAGGAAGCCAAGCAAATAGATCTCGGAGCCTCTCTGCTCTTCCAACTCAATCTCCCTGGATTTGCTTCGGTGGCCTACATTACCAGCAAAGCTGGCATCAGGTATCAGGGAGCCGGAGCTGATGATAGCACGCTGATTGGAGCGCTTCCTGCATTAGGATTATTAAAAGGGGAATTTGCATGTGAGTCTGAGCCTGCGTGGTCATGACTCTGTGGATACTTAATGCTCTATATTTAAGTGTCTAATAAACACTTTTTCCAACAAAATAAAATAAATAAAACCTATGTCGAGAGCTGAAGTTCCCCCTCAGTTACACAGCGCGAGGAGGAACCACGACCCAAGCAGGTTTTTTCCCTCTGTGTTGCTGGAACACACAGTAAATAGTGAGGGTGGTTTCTGAGTAGAGAGGCAAGGACGCAAGGCTAAATGCTGTGCTGAATTATTTAGCAGTGTCAGGATGTAGATGATAATGATAAATCCAGAGAGAGAGCTCTGCCAGGAAAGCTTTGGTCACTGAAAGTATATGATTGCTTTCAGTCATAACGAGTTGTCAGTTCAGTTAAATCAGGACTCGTTTACAGCTTTCTAGGATACTCGTTATTAAATGGCAGTTGCTTCCAGCAAGAAGCCTTTGTGCTGTTTATCCAGAGGGGGGAAAAAGCAAAAAGTCAGTGATGTATGTTAACCTCTGAAGGGAGGAGTATTTAAGATAAGTGGAAAGTTGAGTCAAGGTTTAACTCTTACTGAAAAGTTGGAGGTGTCTTTTTCTGCCTTGCTGCGAGCAGAGGGAGAAGCTGTTGGTCATACCCCATTCGACTGCAAGGTACTTTGTGTGGTTTCTCAAGGCTAACCTGCTCGAGCAGAAGTTGTTCAAACAGTGTTCGGGACTGATGGTACAAAATTGGGGTCAGAATTGTAACCTCTTATTTCTTGCTTGACATTCCTTTCATCGACTCTATTCTTGAGCTTGTGGCTCCCAGAAAATTGCAGGCCTGGCTGGCAGCAGGCTGAACGCTGGCAGCTCCAGCAACGGTGGCTGGAGGTGCCAGCGCATGACATTTCTGACGAGGGGACTCTGGCAGA
>Ga0065711_1032524_pt1 | contig 27167 bp, 14 predicted proteins | sample Hoacrofraction12_FD_59098 | JGI IMG/M metagenome (GOLD analysis project Ga0065711, IMG submission 59098) | Hoatzin crop microbial communities from Cojedes, Venezuela - Epithelial fraction 12 v2 (version 2) | ecosystem: Host-associated > Birds > Digestive system > Esophagus > Crop | place... | reverse complement strand
CTGGAGGTATTCAAGACCCGCCTGGACAAGGTCCTGTGCAGCCTACTGTAGGTGACCCTGCTTTGGCAGGGGGGTTGGACAAGATGACCCACAGAGGTCCCTTCCAACCCCTACCATTCTGTGATTCTGTGATTCTGTGATACTTGGCCAGCAGTAAATTTTTCAATGTTCTGCATGAAGAGTATGCTGTGGAATGTTTAGATTATCAACATAGCAATTGTTTTTGCAAATGCAGCTAACATTTTGACTGATGCTTTCTGAGCATTTTGCATAGATTTTCAGAATTTATTACATTGGCCTTCTGAAAAATCAGGTCTCTTTAAGACACGAATTAGCTACTGAAAAATATTTAGGCTTTTGCATCCTAATTTGGAATATATATCTGTTTATAGAGACAATGTATGATAATGGAGATAAAAGGATTAAGCTGAAGTTTTCATAAGGTGGTGAAAGGTCAGGCATTTAAAGCATTTCGATCATCTGTTGCTTTTGTGGGTAGCAGGAGCTGGCCACCTCAATTCCTTTGAAAATCTGATCCTGAAACTGGTTTTCAGACTGTTAAGACTAAGGATGGTTTTGAAACATGATATGTACTCCTAGTCACTTACCAAGGGCAACATTTTCTGAAGGACTTGTTTTCTCTATAGAGAGATAAAAGCTATTTGAATACGTTTTGGTGACCTGCAACTCCAAACAAAACACTAAAATATTTAGATCAATTTGTTCTAGCATTAAATGTTTAAAAATAAATATAGCAATGAAATTTCACAGCTTTCTTAACTAATGAAAGTTGTATCATTTCCCAAGAGAGTACTTGAAATCTGGCAGCTGGCGAGGCTCCGAAGCTGAGCTTCAGGAAACTATAGCTTCTGTTTGAAAATAAGAAAATTTGTGGCAATGGCTATGGGATTTTTTGTCTTAAGGTAGAACCAAAGCTTTAATATTTCGTTAGCCACTGATACACTAGTTATCAAATGGCAGAAAAATAAAAAGTCTAGCACAAACAAAAGGATCACATTTTTTTGGTAAAAGTGTATAAGGAGAATATGCGACCATGTGAAGGCAGACTTGATTAGACAGATCCATAAAAGGCATCTGTCCTCTGACTGCTGAATTAGTCCATAGAGCCGTTCTTACTGCCTAGTCAACCATGCTGGAAAAAAAGAACACACGCACACACACACACCCCTGCCCCCAACAATCTAGAAGAGATGCTGAGAAAAACTGCTTAGATGCTATGAGAATGATCATTTTACCTTGCAAATGAAACAAAAATAGTGTGACTGACAAATTGGAAAACAGAATCCTGTAAAATTCATATGGTGGGGGAGAAGACTGACAGGCATTTTGCATTTCACCTGCACTATCAGAAGCTGAAGAATGAAGACAGAGGTAGAATCTTCACAGCTGGGCTGAAGAGGAGAAAGTCAGGCAAACACAGGAGGAGGAATATCCTGGCTTAAGGTGAGAGTCAGGTGGTGGGCAGAAGAGAACTCAAGCAATAGTTCTATTTCTCTTAGTTCTGTATTTGGTGCTTATATAATGTAATGAACTGGCAGACCTATAAATATCCTATGTAGAGAGCACTCAGACAAGCATCAGTCTGTTTTCTATAGCTGGTATGTCTGATAAAGGTTCACCTGTACTGATTGGGAAGCAATGCACTTGCCTGAATAACAGGCAGTACATTTCTTTGGCACAAGACAAGTGCTTGCAAAGGCGAGTTAACATGACTGATAGAGCTCTGTTTATAATAGCTCAACATACGGGAATTTATCTTTTTCTCTTCAAGAAACTTTGCTGTAAGACAATATTCCACCAAACAACTTTAACAACTACAAGCTCTGGTAAAAGCATTTCTTAGTTTAGGAGTTTGGTTTTGTTACCTGGACCAAAGAAGTGGTTTTTAAAATAATTTTATCTCCTTGTATCTTGTTTTAAGTATTTTGCAAAGTGTATCTAAAAATATAATCTTTTGTACTGTTTATTTGAAGTATTTTAAATAATATATCTTGTGTAATAATATGGGTTCACATACCATAGCTCAGCAACCAGAAGCATATTCTCCATGCTATACCTTAAAATCAGAAATGCAGACTCTTGTAATTTTTCCTTTAGACCAAGCCTTAATGTTGTAATTTTGAGACATAATGTTTGAAAAACATGGTTGTGTTTTCTGTCTACTGAATGTCTTTCATTATGCTTTTTTAAGAAAGTAAATGTCAAAGATGAGTATTCCCAGTAGCAAACAGAATGACAGAATAATACATAACATAATGATGTTGGAAAGTAAGCAATAATAATCTTTAATCTATTTAGTATCTGCTACGGACATCAGATGGGTGTGTGTGGATTTATCTTCCAGAAGAGATTCTTCTGGAGGTATTTCTGAAATTTTCCTTTTTTTGTAGGAGTTTGGGGTTTTTTTACCATCAGCTTCAGTGCTTCACGATCTAAGATAAGTTGAGTCCTCCCCAGTCTGTGTATGCATGTTCTAAACAAGCAGCCTCCTTTTATAGACATATTCATCTTGGAACATTATACAAGCCTGATGTAAACAGGGAACAAGGGTATGCACAGAAAGTGCTTAATGAAGAAAAACTGATTCAAAGTGTGAAGCCCGGTAATAAAACAGAAATTTAGCAGGACCTTCATAAAAAATATAGAAGTAGTGTCCCAGCGTTTCTTTTCCAAACTTTCGGTTGCTCTCTTCGATCAGATGTATATTTGCCTCATATGATGTACAGAATTTACTGATTTTAGAAACCTCTAGTTCTGCTTCCAGTAGTTGATCTCAGATGATCATTGTACTTCTCATGGATTCTCTCTTCGTTTCTATGGCAAAAATCTCTCAGCTGAGTCCTTCAAATTCCCCAAACTCATTGAACTTCATCTCTTGAAAGATGCTAGAATATCAACGTTGGTTACTACCTCCTGATGTCTTATTTCTGGTCTGATTGTAAAGTTGCCTTCTGGTAGTCTTTTTGTAAACAGGTGTCAGCAATACAATTAATGTAAAACTCTTAGATTTTATTTCTTAAGCTCAAATCTTGTTTATGAAAGCTGATATGCAAGTTAGTTTGGATGGTCCTGCAGGGTCTGTCTGACTTCATTCTGGTTTTGGTTAAGCACTGGTCTCCTGATCATCCCTGGTGTATGTATGCATGTTCATTTTTTTTCTGAGGTCCCTCCTATATGGAGTTTCACATTTTCTTTTGAGAGGGGATTTGCACATAGTTGACTCTTTATAAAGTTTTCTGCCGTATCCAGGTATGGGGCCATGCCATATGCAACTCTCTCTACCAAAGACAGCATGAAGACATACTTCACACTGTGTCATGCCATAGAAGTACCTCACTGGCCAGCTATGATCTGTGTGAATGTAGCCTACTCAGTCCGCAGAGGGTCAGAGCTCCCTGTGTGTGGATACAAGGCAGGACCTGGGACTTGCTCCCTGGAGTGGTCTAAGAGAATTAACTGTAGTGCACTGATTCAGGAGATCTTTCAATGCTGTATTCCTATCTGGCAAAAGATACAGGCACTTGTATAAGCAAATTCAGCAATTACAATTATGCACATTCTTAATATAGGTATATGAGATACACATGGTTTCTGTATATGAAATTAGTCTAGTTATCCAGACTCTGGTGTGACATTTTCCACTGGTAACTTTTTGTGGTGCAGTTCAAGTTCTAAGAGTTAAACACATCCCGTGAATCATAGCACAAATCTTTGCACTTATATATAATAAATGCTTTATCCAGTACATAAAAGTGAGTGGATGATTTTGGTTTGTTTTCCAACGGAATTCTGAAAGTTAATTCACACATATGCAATGTACCTAACTTAGTTTACTATTTCATTAAGGTCTTGGCATTGACAACAGGACATCTTTACCACAGAGCCATTCTTTTCTGTGGGATGATACACTTTTCAATATATCCATGCATGCAGCAATTCGACGTGGAAAATGGAAGTTACTAACTGGATATCCAGGTAACGAAGTAACTCCTTTTTGTACGGTGCGTCATGTCTCCCATCCACCACAAATACAGCTTAATTCTGTTCAGTAGATTTTAATTTCTTTTAGTTACTCTGCTAAATTCTCAGGTTTTTGATCACATGCAAAAATCTAGAATGGGCACTTCTAAAATCCAAACAACATATTCTTTCATTTTGTGAATATTTTGTGTATGAATTACTTTCACAGTAGTGGAAAAACTGTCATAGAATCATAGAATATCTCAAGTTGGAAGGGACCATAAGAATCATCAAATCCAAGAAGAAAATTCATTAAATTACTTGATTTGAAATTAGGTCATGTGGAAGTTTGAATCCCAATGGTACAGCTTTTTTTTATGTAAATAGGACTCTTGTATAAATAGACCTGGACTAGAGAGACTTTGGTGCTTGGCTAGCGTTAAGGAATGCAGCAACAGTCAGTAGCCAATGGCTGATCATGGGACCTAGTGAATTTCTTGATTACAGTGTAACTCTGCATCTCCACACTGCTGGTCCGTATCTGAGAATTAATCCTTGGTCTGTTTCTGTTTCTGTAGGCTGCAGTCATTGGTTCCCTCCACCATCTTTGTTCAATGAGACAAAGATTCAATCATCTGACCCACCAACAAAGAGAGTCTGGCTATTTGATATTGTTCGTGATCCTGAAGAGAAAAATGATTTATCTGAAAAATATCCTCATGTGGTGAAAAAACTGCTCTCACGGCTTCAGTATTATCATAAACGTTCAGTGCCTGTGTTCTACCCTGATGAGGATCCCCACTGTGATCCAGAAGTAACTGGGGCTTGGGGTCCTTGGGCATAGTGCACAGCACTACATCCTGCAAAACATCCCCGTAGCAGGGTCTGGTTTATGGACTCAGGGTCCTGGTCACATATTTTTTTACCTTGTTTGTTAAACTATTGCTGATTGTGAGCTCATTCCTTGACTAATTCAGTATTTCTTGCTCTTAAAATATGTTGAGAATCTTATTTCAGTCTTTTTCCACTCTCCTTTCCAAAAATTGTATGTGAAATGTCGATAAAATTATAACTCTATTGTTTGAATATTCTTTGTGGAGAATATGCTTTTATTGCAGAAGGCAAAACATTGCCTCACTCCTTCAAAGAGATTACTTCTCTTAAAAAGCTGCAGTGAATCATGGCAGCAGGGACATCCAGAATGGATCATCTTGTGGCGTAGACTGACATTTGATTTCATGTTTAGCCAGAAGACAAATTCTATAGGAAGCTGTTGCACATCTGTAAATAATAGAAAAAAATATGACAGTTGACTGGCATAATTTTTGCCTTTAACGTGCACCTCCATTCAGAAAAAGAAACAGACCAAAATATCACAGAATGAAAAAAAGGGAATCCTTCCAGAATACAGCAAAATCCGTAATCTTTGTTCACTGTTAACGTATCAAACTGGGATAGGGAGTGGTGGTCAACTGGAGGGTAGGGATGTCAGGCAGAGGGATCTTGTCAGGCTGAAGAACAGGGTGAATAAAGACTTCATGAAGTTCAACAAAGGCAAAGTCCTGCACTTGGGGTGGAATAGCCTCATGCAGGAATACATGACCAGACAGAAAGCATTTTTGTGGGGAAAAAAATCTAGGCATCCTGCTGAACAGTAGACAGAAGAAGAGTTGCCGTGTGGTCTCTTCATGAAGAAGACCAACCAGAAGTTGATCCATATGAGCAAGAATGTAGCCAGCACATTAGAGGAAGTGTTTATTCCCCTCTGTTCAGCACTGGAGCATAGCTCACATTTTGGGCTTCTCTATACAAAAAAAGTATTGACAAATTGGAGTGAGTCCAGTGGAATGCCATGAAGATGACCATGGGAAGGAGAGCAAACAAGGGGAGGCTAAAGAAATGAGTTAGTTTATGCTGGAGAAGAAAAGACAAAGGGGAAATTGCTATCTTCAGCTACATAATGTGAGGGCATGGAGAAGATCAAGGCAGACTCTTCTCAGAGATGCACGAGGATGAGAGGCACACATATAAGAAAGAAAACAAAAATCACACTATGGGGTTAGTCAAATATGGGAACTGTGAGGCTATGGCATCCTTCTCCTTGGAGAGGTTCAGTCCTTGGTTGTAGAAGACCTTGAGCGATGTGATCTAACCCTGAAGTTGGATCTAATTTGAAGTTGGCGCTGCTTTGATGGTAGTGGTGAGGAATGACCAGCTGACCTCCAAAGGGCCCCTTCTGCATGAATTATTCAATGATTTTATGATGAACAAAACCTTACACTTATTGCCTGCGTATGTGGTAAGTACCCTTTCTTCTCAGATTTTGTTTCTTTATTATCACTGTAGAGACTGTTTTCATCTTCAAGTGGGCTCTGAGCCATGAAGCAACTGGGCCAAGCAACATTTCTTGGTTACTCGTCAAATTGATGCAAGATCAATCCACCCGCTCTCTAATGTCTCAAACCTCTGGAGTCTGGCCAGAGTTCTGGTACTACTTCTCAGTGTCCTTAGCCAAGTTCTCAGGCTGCAGAGCTGTAGCCATCATCCTCTCCAGAAAGAGCAGGGATCTAATTGCCTATTTTCGGAGTCCAGGACTAACTGCTCTAAATTGCAGTAAAATTTTGTACACCTTTTCCCTGTTTTTCCTCAGGAGACTTGTGGTAATTGGTAGCAAACAGATTCATAAAGAGACAGACTTGACGGAATTTGTACTTTTTTTAAATAGAAGGATAAAGCCTGGAAAAGACTAAACTTAAGAAATCTGAAAATGCATATAAAAATGAACAGGAATTCCTGCTTTCTGATACAGCTGATTCTTTATTACACTGTCTTAAATCTAGCTTGCCTTTTCTACCTTTGATATTTTCCTACAAGTTGAAGCAAAGCCAAAGCTCTCCAGAAGCCTGTTTAGCTGTTTATTTTTTCCCAAAGAGCCTCATGTTTTTCCTCTCTCCTTTGTCACTTCTGCTCTTGTATTTCAATATTTTTTCTATTGTATTTTATTCACTGTCTTCATCCTTGAAGATGAGGAGAGAAGAAAAATAGTTTGGGAGGAAATAATTCTCCTATAGTGGGCAAACATATATTCTCTGTGGTGTGGTGGGAGATGTTTTGGAACCCTGTTTCAGACCAAAGTTCAATATGCTTCTCCATTTGTCTGTCATTGGCTGAAAGCAGATGGTTGCAGCAGGATATGACCAGGGCAAGCGTATGTGATAAGCTCTTTTGATTGTCCCTCACCTTCTAAACTATCACCTGCACTGTGATGGAGGAGGAAGGATGACCACTGTCATCATCGGCTAGGTAAGTATTTTGCTCATAGGCGCATAAGTTAGAAGTTACGAATTAGACAACTTGTGAGTTAGAAGCCTCATGAATTAAGGGATGGATTAGTGAACTCATGTCTTAGACTAGTCTGTACAAATGGGACTAACCCCTCGTTTGATGTATGTGTGTTCTCTTTCTTATTAAGCTCATCAAATGATTTACAGAGTATGTTACCCTGTAAATTTCAGAGATCCAAACAGACCATGACAATCTTGCCTTCGCAGCACAGCAATGTTTCACTTTTGAGCTTTTGAAGATTCTTTATGATAACTGAGGCTTAGGCTCTGTTATTTGCTAACCACAGCAAAGGATGGAAAACATAAGCAATAAAACCTTTTTATATGCTATGGTATTGCCTTGACAAAGCTTGCATCTTCCTTCAGTGGCTGTAGAAAAACATTTATTTCAGTTCCCTTTCCTAACTGTTGCAGTTTGTTTATTTTATACCAGTGTAATGATTTATGCTAGTTTATAACTTGCCTGTTTAGTACAGCAACGTTAAGTTCCTTATCCTGATTTTCTGTAGCATATAGTTAGTAACATGGTTTGGAACACGGGATTCTGAATGAATAAGATGTCAAAGCACCTTATGCAACTTTTAGAGTTACTATTTCTATACATTATGTGTTAATGATACAGGTTGGCCTTCAAATGCCTTTTTGAAATAAATTATCCAAGTATCTATCAGAGGTTCCATCTGTTTAGTATTCCATTGCTCATTCATTCAGAATGTGTTGGTTAATTTATTCTTGCGATCAAAATGCAGATGGAGAAGTTGACAGCCATTCCCCAGTATATAATATATATACTTATATATATATATGTATATATATTGGTCCAGCAGACCCAATGAATTTACATTATTCTCACTCTTGAAAGAGTTGGCCGTGTTTTTCATAGCACATATTTATTTAGTGCTCTGTCTACACAAGCAGACCTCTAAGACTAGAAATCCAACTGTTCTCAGTCAATACCGTCATATAACATTGTAGTTTATAACAGCAATTACAGCATGTGGTTGCCACAACAACAAGGGACTGATATTCAGTGTTTGGGGAATTTCTGCCCTATGTTCCTGTGTGTCATTCAGCACTCATATTTCATGAGGAAAGACGTTGGCTTGCCCACAAAAGTGGGAACTTTTGTTAATGATATTTCTAATGCAGGTACTGTTCTTTTTATGCGGATATCCAATTTCATGGACAAGAAAAAAAATCAGCTAACTTATAAAAGCTCAAGTAATTAATGTGTTTGAGCCTCCCATCGATGTCAGCTCCTTGGCTAAAGTGAGAAAAGATTAAAGAACTTCTAATTTTAATTTCAGATGTAAGCAGAGCTTTTATATGATGTCTTCTCTCTATGTCCTGCAATCTGCATTTTAATGTCTTGCTGGTATTCTAGTTCATATAATTCATCTACTAGGAAGAGACTGTGGCATGTCACTGTGTTCTATAGGTATTAAATTCACCCTCTATTTCCTCTTGTTACATTTCAAAAACCAAGGATTCATTATTTTCTAAGCTACAGTACACATTTTATTTTTTAATTATTTTCCATGGGTGGTCCTTCATAAAATATCTTAATTGAACTGGGTTAGGGAAAAAACCCATCTGGCTCACACGTTTAGGTTGGCATCTGTAAAGAGTTGTATACTGTTCAGTTGTTTCAAATTCTTTATATGTTTTGTGGTTACTTGAGTAACATTCAAAAATGCAAGCATTTTGAACTCTTTAAATAAAACTTTATTTCATCCATTTCCAAGTTAAGATTCCTTCTTAATCTAGCAAACATCTGAGCATTTTGAATTCTAAAGTCTTCATTTTTATATTGTAGAAATTATTTAAGCCTTGAAAAAGTAACCAAGTTTAGGAAGAGTGCTCACACTGGCTACTCATTTTGCATTGCTTATTTACAAAAAGATGCACACAGAAAAGGAAGAGATGCTTTTATAAGCAAAACAAAACATCTGGACCTTTTCTTGAGCCAATGGCCCTATATTCAGCCTGAAAATAATTTGTCCAGTTTTCTAAAGTTGATAAATGGAGCTTGGAGGAGACTCTGAGTTTAATCCTCTGCAGAGTCTCTGGACAGAAGAACCCAGAGTTCAAACGCTCGTGGTCTGTGTGGACTTAGAATCATAGAATCATTAAGGTTGGAAAAGACCTCTAAGATCATCAAGTCCAACCGTCACCCCAACACCACCACGCTTACTAAACCATGTACCAAAGTGCCATATCTACATGTTTTTTGAACGCCTCCAGGCATGGTGACTTCACCACTTGCCTGGGCAGCCTGTTCCAATGTCTGACCACTCTTTCTGTAAAGAAATTTTTCCTAATATCCAATCTAAACCTCCCCTGATGCAACTTGAGGCCATTTCCTCTCGTCCTATCGCTAGTTACTTGGGAGAAGAGACCAACACCTGCCTCACTACAACCTCCTTTCAGGTAGTTGTAGAGACCTGTTGTAAGGTCTCCCCTCAGCCTCCTCTTCTCCAGACTAAACAGCCCTAGCTCTCTCAGCCGCTCCTCATAAGACTTGTTCTCTAGTCCCTTCACCAGCTTTGTTGCCCTTCTCTGGACACTCTCCAGCAACTCAATGTCCTTCTTGTAGTGAGGGGCTCAAAACTGAACACAATACTCCAGGTGCAGCCTCTGGGCTTTGAAGCTCTGTTAGCACTCCTTGCTGGCCTCTGGGAATTTGCCTCGCATCTTACTTCTTAAGTGGTTTAATGGTCGTAAGGCTACTATGGATATTCTCTAAGCTCTTCCATGTTTTCCTTAAGAAGTAGTAAATGAGCTTGAGGTTACACAGAGAATCCTATTAGACGTGTACTACCCTATTGCAGAATTACCCAAGAGTCCTGATGGAAGGGGTGATAGTGACAGAGAAACTGTTGCAGCATGTCTGATGGAGTCTGGCACACCAGGACACATGGTCTATATGTGTAGTCATGTATGTAATCCTAGGGCCTAGGAAACCCAAATGAGAAATAGGCAAACGAATCACAAAACACTGAAGGCAAACTGTCTAAATGAAAAAAAATTGACCAAAAAAAACCCTCAACAATGTCAAGCAATACATGGTGATCCAAAATCTGACCGTAGTGTGGGCTGTACTTAGCGTAGGAACACCAAACCATTTCCAAGATGTAGCAGTTGTCAAGAGAGAATTTATTTTCCTCCCTAGCTGTTCCTTTGGCAACCCACTGCAGGCCGCTCTCCAGCTGAACCCCAAGGCTATGTCTCTGATAACTTCAGCTTTAGCTCTGACTTGATGGAGGGGTCAGAGGACCCATTCTACAGCCCGGCCCTTCCCTTGGCAGCCCCTTTGCAGCCTCACCCTAAGTGGACCCATAGGTTTTATGTCTCTCTAGCTATAAATAAACTGAGGTTTGTAATGGGAAAGTAGTGGTTTTGCTAAAAGAATAACCCCCTTAAACCCCAGTTCTAGGTTTGAAGGGGTTTTTAAGCATTTTTTTTTTGCGAGCAGGTTTCCAATTGAGTGTTTTAACTCTTTCAGCTTACTGTCATTGTCAGCTGCAGACAAGCAATGGACTTAATTCGGTTTTAGTTGGGTTGTTACGTAGAAAGTTCCTAGTTAAATATACAATGTAGAGAGCTCCCTGGGGCCCCAAGCTGCTTTCAATATTCTGATTCCAGTGCTCTCATATGTCATGTTCTTCCTGTGCTGTACAATGTGCATATGAGCTCATCTATATCGAACAGAACTGCTGCAAGGAACAGTAAAAATGTTTTGGCATAGAGCAGGCATCATGAGTCAACCATCCAACCATGGATGGGTTCAGTGACGGCCCTTGTGATAATTGCATACCGTGGGTAGCAGTGGCAAAGAGGATGATGCATTGAGCTCTTGTTGCGTTAGTGTTCTCTCCTGGGAGTATTATTTTTTGTGGGGTGGAGAGACATTGGAAAGGTTGGTGATATATCTACTGCCAAGTTTCGAAAGGATGACTACTGGCTGCCATCATCAAAGCAGCTCCCGGATGTTGATCCCTTAATTCTGGCTAAACTCAACAGCAACAAAAGCAGCTATATTTTGTCTGCAGTACTATAGTTAGAAAAAAGTACAGTCAGAATCGCTAGATTTGGATCTAAGGAATGCAGTGCTTATTTGGACGAGTCTTCAAAAGCCACAACAAGGTACTACACCAAAGCCACAGTTCTGGGCTGCCAGATTCTGGCATTCAGGACAGTGATAAAAATAAAAGAGCTCTGTCTTGCTTTATGCCATGCATTCTTGTGATTTCTTCAAGCAAACAAGGAGTTAGCACGGAGTGAATACACACACAAACAAAGTAAGCTGTGTTCAGTATTCAGCAATGCTTGTTGAGTAGTTTTGGGCGTAGAGCCCACAGTAATGAATAGAAAACTTTGATCAGTGTATCTGTGGCCTGCCCAAGTCATTTCATGTGATCTACAATTCTGCCAGTAACATCACTCGATGGCCCTATTAATGAGGAATGTTGGAGCCTGCCTTCTTTGTGTACATTCTCCCATCAGACTTGTGAAGTAGGAGTCATCAATTTTTATCGGATCGGGAGCTCTGAAATGCTTATTCAAGGACATCCGAGCCCTTAAGTTACCCTTACATTTATCTTGCCTCACTGGGAAAAAAGGTTTAACAGGTCTCTCTGGACAATGAGAATATGAACATTGAGAGCATGAAGTCAGAGTCTTGACTTCACTTCCAGCAGACATATATCTCAGTTCCAGCTTGACTCTACTCAACTCACTAGAACAAATATATATATATTTTTTTTTTCCTCTGTAGACTATAGTCATGGCAGTTCTGTGACTCCAAACTGTTTTCTTGATGTTGTTCACCAGTGCAGGGCTGTCCATGAAAACAGTCACTTTCTGGAGGGTCATAATTTTTTCCTCTCCACCCTGTATATTAGTGGTAAGATGAGCCTTTCTTAAGGGCTATGAAAATCATAACAACTGCCATCCCAAGAAGGACAAAAACACTGCTGCCTTGTAGGTGGCCCTTACAGATGTACTGAATTTTCATTTTAATTCTTGTCCCCTTTGCTTTGTTTTCAAATATTCTGTTTTACAAGTCATGCTTGATTGATAAAACACTGTCTGAAATAATCCCGAGGTGGCTATTAGTCTGGTCTGGCTACATCCCCCCACCCCAGCAGTGACATGTTGTAGAAACAAAGTTATTCTCCTGCCTTTTCAGTTCTGTTTGGGCTTTACTCTGTAATGGGTCATGGTATATTAAACAACTGGATAAAAGCAACATATACATTACCATTATTCTGCTTCTAGCTAAAGCTCCAAAACTAATATAGTGGAGAAGCTTGGTTAAGAATTTACTTATAGTTTTCTTTTGCCATAAATTCAGCCTGAAGAAATCCAGAACAGCTGAAATGGCACAGTCTCTGGCTGAGTAAAAAAAAGGCACATTTATAAAACTAAAGAAGACTTATGAAAATATCCCAGCTGGATTATGAAAAATGTAGGAGGGAATAGAGTGGAACAATTGCATTTCTGTTTATATTTGCCCACTCTGAAGAAATATTTACAGAAGTGAATGACTGAGAGACTGTCTCTTAGAGACAGCAGGTATTAGGTGTCTGAAATTCCTTTGAGTTCTAATTGTTTGTTAACAACAAGATTTTTTGGTAATTATTTTGCCCAAAATACATAGGGATTTAATGTACATTGTTTTAGGTGAAGATTTTTTTAGAATTCAGTCTTTTTCTGTATTTACTTTATAATAAAGAAAAGGCTGTGGTATAGTAAAAAAACAGCTAATTTTTTTATTATTTAATATTCCATCTTTAGAAAATAGACAGCATTTTCTTACAAAAAAGGAAGATTTTCTGTGCAAATGTTTATACTATATATAGCAATAAATAAAATTGCAAGCAGCCGTCTTTCTGGCTGTAAAGACAGAGTGTAATGTTGAGGCAAGTCTAATTATTAACCCACAAATATTATTGAGGGGTTTTGTACTATTCAATGAATTATGTGTTATATGTTTAACTTGTGACATAAAATATATAGGAACGCAGTCCAAAACCCAAATCCAAACAAAGCAAGCCTCCACTTAACTTTGTTGTACTTCTAAATTTCACCTTTTGTGCCTTTGGTTCTAAATAGCGAGATGAAATTATTCAGTGCATTAGTATCTGTTTTTTTCAGAGGCAGTGATGATGCTGAGACCCTGCTACAACAAGATTGTTTAACAGCTATTCTTCTCATATCCTATAGAAATGTATTTGTAAGCTTCACAAGCTGCTAGCAAAAGCTGACTTTTTAATAGCAGCCACTATCCATCCTTTTACTGTATGTGATTTACTGGCATTAGTTTGATGGCATGTCCAAATAAAGTAATGGCCTCTTTTTATAAGTAAGTGCTGGTTTTATCCATAGTTTATTTTCACTGAGCTTTGCATAAATGTACTGCTGATGTGCATTAGAATAAAATGTTTTAGGAACATTTGGAGAAATCACTTAAAATTTCTCTTAAACATTAGCCAGGGCATAAGTGACTATAATACACTGATAATCATCAAAACTCTAGATGTGACATTGTTTAGCTCCATACCTCTCAACCCAAAAGGTGGACACCACTGCCGAAGCCTTGAAGCATTGTTTACTTCCACTGCTGTCTTAGAAGCTGACTACTGTACAGATCCTTCTGTACTGCCAGAATGAAAGAGTAATTCTGCTCAAAACTGTAGCTCGAAGTAAATGCAGTGTTCATGAATGATCTCTGCCCATGAGCTGCACTCAGAAGATTCTGAATTAATTAATGATTAATTAATATCTGTATGTCTTAATTGCCCATATGAAAAGAAGGAAAGGAGAGGATATTGTGAAAAACAGAGACAGGGCTGTGCCAGAAAAGGTTCCTTTTGAAAAGACTTTGTTCAGGATACTGGTCACTCAACCTGAGCGCAGTCATAGTTCCAGCTTGTTTTGTGAACCGGCCCAGTCCAGCTGTAGAGCTGAATTAAGGATTCCCGTTCATAACGTAAACTGGAATCGTGTGCTCAGTTCAGAGAAAACTTTGATTCTTGTTCACTGATGAAATTATACTTGTTGTGGAATCGTGGGCTTATTTTGAACAGTAATCTGAAGATGTGATGTGTCAACAACTGCTATCCTATGTCACTGTTGGAAGAAGAGAAACTTACTCTCTCAGTTAATAACTTGATTTTTTTAATCTATACATACTACAAACACTCTATTCTTGTTTAATTTTATTTTAAGATTTTCCATTGTGTGTTTATCTTTAAAATAAATGTTAGCTAGATATGACTCTAGAGAAAGCTGTCAAATATACATTTATTCATAGAACTTCAGTGTCAAAACAAACCTGCTAATACTAGGAACTATCATTAGTGAAATTGATTGTCTTGAAAATGTTATAATCTCCATTTCCTCATCCTTCTGCTCAAAACCCTGGAAATGAAAGAAATTTTTTCATAAAGATCAAATGATAGCTATAAATCCTAGAAAGTAAAAATATGTTAAAGGTAGAATTTTCTCTTGGTAGACTTATAATGAAGCCTGTATAGACGGAAAGTCCAGTAAATCTGTTAGATTTCTGTAGTACCAAAACTGGTCCATATTTAGCTGTATGCTACTGCTTAGAAATCAAGTTTGAAAGCTGTAACAGTGGCTACTGTTCTTTCCCTTAGGGCCCAGACAAGGAAATCCAATATTTTCTGGTCAGCAGCAGGAATTCCACTTTGTAATCTGACACTCCTTACTCTCTCCTCTCAAAGGGAGTAAACCAAAACATTAAAGGCAGAACAGATTTTCAAATCATGTAGCATTTGCAAATCCTCATACACCTTTAATGATTTGCTGGCATGTACAGACTGAAAGCTTCATGATCTGGCCTTTCTCTTGTCAGTTCCTGCTCATTGCATCATCTAATAATGCCCTTTTCACTGAGAATTTGTGCTTTCTTGTTTCTCTGATTTCAGCCCTATTATTCCAAACTCTTGAGGAATAAGAAGAGTCATAGAAAAGCCAAGATCCTCATAATAGGAGGCTGATACAGCTCTGCTGTAGCCGAGTTATGCTAATTTATACCAATAAGTACTATGCAGTTATTCGAAAGAGAGTAGTCCCTTTTTTCTACTTTTTTTTTTTTTTTTTTAATTTCTGCTCTCTAGTAAGCACGTGGCAGTAGCATACTTATGTAGTGGTAACAATTGGAGCTTTTCATGCTCAGAGTGAGTAACTCAACTGTAGTCAGTCTGTAATTTCTTTCTAACAGGCTTGTTATTTCTCTGCCAATGATATGGTGATGGTTAAAGCCAGCTATACAATTTAAAAACAGACTATTTGTGAGCACAATATGTCTATCCAAGCACACTTCTGTCATAACAGCACATAACCCTACTCATCCGATGACCACTGGTTGTAGAACGTGGTTGGAACACACTGGATAGAGCAAGCATGTTGCTATACAGTTTTCCTTACTGCTGTCATTTTTGTTTATTCATCTTTCTGTGATGCTGTAAATGATAGATACATATTTTTACAAGGATCATTGCAAAGTCTAAGAAATGATAACTAAGAAAGTTATCGAGTTGCTTTGGTTGCTTGTTCTCATTTAGGATTTGTTCAAGTTCATGCTGGTGTCAGCATGCCCTCTAACTTCGTCAGAAGACCTCAGTGCTATTTGAAAAAAATCAGATTATTTGCAATGAAAGACTTATCAAGCATGACACCAATTGCAAACTCAGTTGGTACTATATAAACTTCCATAAAATTTGTTTGTAGTAGGAACAAATGTAGTAAGGAGAGCAATATTAGGAAATCTCTGGTTGCAGTTCTCTGTGTTTTCAATATATGTGCTTCACTTTATCTGTATATGTTGAAATTATCCATCCTTAAGATAGCTATTTTTGGAACATTTCTTAAAACTGTGATATTTGCTGGAGATGCCTAAGAAGTTCTGAGAAGTCCACTCCTGAAGCTAGTGCAAATTTCTTGGGAAATCATAGCAAAATTTTTGTGAATTCTTACAGCTTGAGTCTGAGTACATCCCTAGAGTTGACACCTTTGGCATATGACATTTAGCTCAAATCCATACCCAAACAATGACAGAAACTATTCATGTAAATTAGCAAAATAAAAGCTTGCACGTTTCTGTATCTTTACTATAAGGAGGTTGCAACAGAAAATTCCAGCATAATGACTTTATGCTCACAGGAAATGATGTGGATGTTGTTCATTGTCACTCTTAACAGTGAATGTTATACAGCTGAAATTTATACATTGTTTGCAAAGCAGAGAGGAAGGAACACTAGCATTAGCACAGGGAATTGCAATCTCGGGCTCTGCACTCTGTTAATTATGAGCCTGAGACTCATGGTTAATGGTGATTAATGTCTCTTTATATTTCGTTAGTTTCTTCCTTGTGGGAAAAGATCACATAAAGCTGAAGTACTTTCAAATAACTATTGATATTAATTGATGAAAATTTTTACAAAAAGTTATTTCTAAATTTGTTACCGACAAATTAAGAATCAAATGCTCATCAGAATGTGCCATTTAACTAAATAAGATGAACATAACTGCACTGAACTATTGTAACTGCTTCTTTTTCCCACAGTGTTGTTTTATTTTTTTAAAACTTCAAAGTCTCCAAATTCCTCCTGATTGATGCACTGATATTTTAACAATGTCTTTGTTGTGTACTGCAATCACACAAGTGCTAATCCCCTTGAGGAATCTGGCAGGACTGTGGGAATCTTCCAGCCATAATTGTATCTCTATCGCAAACGTGATGATATTGTCAACTTCGGCTGAGTTGACAGAATGTGCTGTTGGTGTTAAGGGTGGATTATATCAACTTTCTCTATTGACTCATGAGTCTAATGGTCATTCATTTATGCACTCTTTGCTGTCTCTGGTAGGGGTTTTTTTGATACTGTTCTGGAAGTTGTTAGAGATATAAATGCCTGCTGTAATTAAACAAAGAAAGGCTGTAATCATTAAAACTAAGAGGAAAAGCCAACAGGAAATCCTAAGTACATAGTTAATATAAAATTGCTTGGGAAAAAAAAAAGGTATTGAATTATAATCAGTGAAACTGAATTTTAATGGACATACTAATGGGGTAACAAAGACAACTTTCATTTTTGTTGGTTTGAACATTAAGAGAAAAATAAAGCAATATAAAGATGCTGAATGTAGTTTCACTTACTGTGCAACCATGTGGCCACAAGTCGCTGGTTTACTTATTCAGTTGTTTACAAGTTATTTTAGCTGAACACTTTAATATGTTTGTTTTCTTGAACAGTTTCTAAGTGGAGAATAATTCCATTATAAGATAATTTTGGGGTAACTGACTTTGCAGCTTATTCATTAAATGTCTAAATGTGTAACCTCCTCATATTTATTCAGTTTTTGGATCTCTGCCTCAAGCTGTGATTATGATTTTTTCAAATTCTGGCATGGACCATCCATTTCTCTGGTAATCTTAACAGGGTTTTCCCCTTTGTACAGGGCAAAATCTTGATTTTTTTTTTTTCTTTTGAATTACTCTACATTTCTGCTTTCTCTGACATGAGAAAAATGGAAAATACCTGTCATTGAAAAGATCTAGTAGACTTACGACTTGCAAAATATTTATTCACTGGATTTTATTTCCTGTGACCAGACTAAGAAGAAATAAATCCTGTTTGTTGTTTGGTTGGGTTTTGGTTTTTTTATAAGAGGGAGTGGTTAATTTATTTTGATTATAATAGCATTAATGGAGCTAAGGGCCATTATGGTTCTCAATTTGTAAGACGAGAGAAAGACAGATCCCGTATTTGTTTTGCTGTGTATACTATATCTGGACTCCCTAAAGTCCACTTGGCCTACAATCAGTTTCAGAAAGACATGATTTGGCTCCGAGTCAGATGTTTCAATTGAAATCAGATAGCCAAAACCACAAGAATCTAACTTGTTAGAAATGGTGACTGTTCCAAAAATGCGAATCCACAAGACTGGCAAACGTACCGTAAGTAGAGGACATATATAAAGCTTCTGCAATACCCTTGGCTTAGGGTTTTGTTAATTTTGCTGCTGTCACATCATTGGGAAACCATGTGCACTTTGCCATATGAGATGAGTTTTCTTTGTTTGCTGTTCCAAAGCCAGAATATATATTTTCTGTATTAACAGTGGCTTTAATTCTAATTTTCACTGTATAGTACTTGCTATGAAACTGCTGCATGGAACCATTTCTTAACGACCTTGCACCATCTCCTGTCTTTCCACAGCACTCAGAATGACCATGCTTGCACTGTGAATTCCTAGACAAAACATGATGCTTCCCTTTATTGGAGCAAAGAGGTGTAATTCTTCTCAGTTTACTAAATCATGTTTAGAATTTTCTTTTTCAGGAATTTCTCCCAGTGGCATCTCAGGGATTCATAACCAAATGTGATTCCCAGGACAGATCATCAACTGAATTAGTTTTGATGTTAAGGTATGATGTTTGCTTACTTGTCATTCAGTGACTTTGCAAATGTGCTTACCACTTTCTTGTGTAACCATCCCTCAAGTTCGAAGGAAGAAAAGGCTGGAAAAAAACTCTTCAGAGAAATAGTACTAGCTGAAATTTGCGATTTGGTTAAACTAACTCACCTAGCAAAAACATGTGTTTTAAAGGTTTCAGTAGGATAGTTAGCCAGGTTTATTACTGTGCACTGGCCAGCATGGTATTATTTTGTGAACTACACCTGATGTGTTGTGCAATTATTGAATTTGCCTTTGATTCCAAGCCCTAAGGTATAGGTAATACCTGCATGTTAGATTTTTCTGTATTTGCTACAGCACTTTACAGATGCTTAGTACTGTGGGAAAAACATGCACTAATGACTGTGCAACCTACTGTTGGTCAATATGTGCCTTATTTTTCTCTGTAATTAGTTTCTTCATTTCTCTTTCCTCTTGAGTTTATTAGCCCCACAATTATCATTATTAACAACATTTACTTTTAATCAGTTGTGGTATTTTAATTCTAATTTCTTATTTGTCTTCCCGTGTTATTGTCAATAATTACAGTATCCTTGTAATATCAGTACCATCTGCAACTAAATGGAAATACTGGGTTTCCAAGCTATTATTTTTATTCCGTCTTATCTGTTCAAGTAATGAAAGCACGAATTCCTAGTACTAATCACTGCAGTGTTTCTTTTATGTTATCTCCAGCTAAGCATTTTCATTTGCGTTTTAATGTAGATCATTCATCACATCTTGAAAAGCTAATTTAATTCTTATAGAGATGAAAAACACCAAAAAGCAATTTAAAATTTTCTACTTACATACAAAATAGTTAAAGATGCAGTTTGACTTGCCAGCACTCACTTAGCAGCACATGAGAAAATCTTTGAGAAATAAAAGGCTGTTTTAGTGCCTGTAAGCGTGGGATCTGAAAGATCTTTAATTAGCTGTCTGTACCAAGGATAGCTATTGCCGAAACAAGTTTTATGCTGCAGTCAGAACTGACCATAAAACAGGAATAAGGTTATTTGATTATTTCACAGAGACAGTGCAGTTGATTCATCAGAAGATGGGCTTACCACTGAGCATACACAAATTCGAACGAGTGGCCTAGAAGACAAATTTACATCCCTTGTAGTGAGTTGGTGCGGTAGTATTTACAGTGTAGAGAATTTTAAGGGCTGTAAAAGACCTGAACTTTTTCCATGAGAGCCACCAACCTATTTTAAGACAAGGATTCAAGTACTGAATTTTTATAACGTGGCAAGGAGAAGCCTGAGTTAAAGATCCCAACAGATCTCACATGCTGACATAGACAGATAAGCACTGGAAGGGTAAATGAGCAATAAGGTGAAAGGAGGTGTTGTGAAAATGCCAGTCTTTATTTTAAAGTAAAGCCAAGGGCAGGGAGAAATAGGTATTTTAGCATAGGGCTGGATCTCTAAACAAGTTTAGCAGCCGCTGGTCCAGAATCCTCAATCTCTTAGACAAGCAAAAGCTCCTATTTAGGTCTCATCTGTTTATATTGATGCTGATTTTCACATTCTTTTGAAGTTGATATAGAGATACCATATCAAACAAGTGATGAATTCAGCTTCCAGTGAATAATTCGAGACAGACAGTGCTCTCTACATGGAAATGCCGTAAATCCTAAATATCAAGCTCCTTCAGCAGGGTTTTCTCAGTGATTAAAGTTATGTTTGAAGTTTGTTTTAGCCAGCATTCTGGTCAACACAACACTTTATTGCTAAAACCCAGTAAGCTCAATTAGATGAAATTTAAGTCCAAAACACTCAATGAATATTTTGTGGCTTAATAATAAATACAAGCTATTATTAGGTTTAAATACAGAGTATTACTTTACAGAAATGCCATTTTTAAATGAAAAGGCACAATAGTTTCAAAGAGGCTTCATGCAGCACTATGCTCCATGTGAATACAAACCCTTTAATGTGTTATATAAAAAAGAAAAAAAACAGTTTATTGCATTCACTTAGCTTTACACTATTAGCCAAAAAATGAATTCCATTACTTTGCCATTAACAGCTTCAGGTACCGGAACAATTGTCTGTTTGAGCTCTCTTAACAACTTCTGACATGATGTGTTTTCTTCAAAATAATGTCAAATTAGCAAGTTTGTTTGCTAGTTTTAAGCAAATGGTTCCTCACTCTTCCAAGTTCATCAGTATATGCTCCTTGAAAGTGTCTAATGTTTAGGCTGAATGTCTTAAATTTAGTGTATGCTGCACGGCACAATGAGATCTCATTTCAAAAGCTTTTGAATTTTTAAAATACCAAGAGTAAACCTCTTTTTACATCTTACATTTATTTTTTCTGTTAAAATTCACAATACGTGGCCATGTCCCACGGAAGCTAATATTGTAATACTCTGTAGTTTGACTAGTTACAAGGAAATTGCTACACTGTAATTGTTAGTACTTCATTGTGATTAGTGATTGACAGAGAAAAGCCTCCTGGTGTGAGTCCATGCTGGAGTCAGTAAACACGTGGTATAAAAAATACAGGATTCAAGTTCAAAAGGCATTTTCCTGATTAGTTTACAAATCTTTTCTTTTAGCGAGATCCAGATTCTTCCAAGTCACATAGACTGGACTTGATCCTCCTCATTAAACAATCATCCCCAAATCAATGTCAGTGTGTACTGTGCGTATCTTCCATTCTTTGGAAGAGATGTGCTGTTGTGTGCCCCCAGGCTGCTTAGGACATCTGAGTCGCTTTAATCTGACACGTGTGATATTATTACTTTAGTGAGGCCATAAACATGAACGTGATGTAGCCCTACAGGATGTGGAAGATGTGTTAATGCTATTGCAGGCTTTTTTTGGAGGGAGTTACTCTAACCTGTGATGTTATTATTTTCAATTCATATTTGATGGGCTTTTCAGGTATTTGGCAACTAAAACTGCCTCTGGGTTGTTTTTTAAATTCTGTATTCTGTGCTAACTGCCTTCTGGAAGAATTAAATGTGTTCTCTTAACCAAGATGGCTTGTACAATATGTCCTCCAAAGGTTAATTTTTTGAATCTTGAGTGTATTGGAACAGTTTGTGGCAAGGTCCGAGCAGATGGAAAAGGAGTTACTTCTCAGGAAGTTCAAATTTAAACATAGATCAACTCTTTTTGCATTTTTTTGTTAATTTTGTTCTGGTTTAACCGAAATATATAGTATTGGCAAAAGTGCCAGACTGCATGCCTTCCAATTTGGCTTTACAGTCAATAAGGTTCAAAACAGAAAGTAAATGCTTCTGAGGGAGAAACAAGGATCAAGCTGGAAGTGTGATTCAAGACAGTGTAGTTAACCATATACATGCAAATGAGAATTCCATCCTTTTACACAGTCTGGAAATAAAAAGCTGATGGATTGAGCCTGTTATGTAATTTCATTTTGGAGATGAATGTGATCATTTCATATTATCCATGTTCAGAAGTAGGGAGGGTTCCAGTACATTTGTGACAAAAGCAGGAAAGGAAAATAGAGTGAAAGCAGAGACACATCAGACAAGGAGGGGAAAGGATTTCAAAAACATCCTAACGTACTGTGTTACAGATGGCTGATAAATAAAGAAGATGAGGATAGACCACTAAGTGAGACTTCTGGGCTGGAAGGCATTGTTGTATCTTCTGTAAAAACAGTTTCATTAGGATGCAAGGTGTGGAAATGAGATAGTCTACAGGACAAACAAATCAAAGAAGGTCGAATCCAACAAAAGCCAATCTGCATCATCATTTTTCCCTCCTTTTCCATGCTGACAATATCATGGTCAGTGTGTACAATCCTAAGCATCCAGACAAGCATAAAATATGCTAGGAATCCACTGCCCATCCCTGAATGTAGGGAATGTGTGGAAATTAGCTCCAAAGCAGCACAGACTACCAGTGGGAGTAGCTGGTGTCTGTAACTGCTCTGATTTGTGCCGCTCTGGGTCTCACTGATGCTCCACATGGAGCTTAGGAAGCCTCATCGTCATCAAGGTTGAGTTATTCCCTAGGCAGGATTGCTCATTGGGATGCCCATTTTAATTCTGAAAAATGTTTCAAGCAGCTATTCTAGAACTGGTGTTATGGAGTAAGAAGCCTGTTTCACTGAATTTCTCTGGAGAGTTTGGGTGAATCTTCCCAATTCTTAAGCAATTTCTTCGAGTTTTAAATGGCTCTGAAAAACTGGGCAGTGTTACAATCTTTGAGATTTTCTTATCTCTAATGATGTTAGCACTGATGAATGAAAAATATTGAATAATTTGGAGATATATAATTCCTAGAAATAGCACTAGACTATTTCCTTTTATAATTTGTAACACAGCCAGTAGAACTGTAGGATATTTTGGACAAAGTCCTAGAAAGTGCCTCATTTGTGATAAATAAACTAGTAGTTGAAGGATGTATCGGAGCTGCTTTTTTCAACTGGATATATGAGTTGATAGAGTAATTTCAAATATTATATGTGTAGTATCCTGCTTGAGATCATTAAATCATTTGACTGTGTATGTTTTCTCTTAGCACTCCTTAGGACATAAAAAGAGATTTTAAGACATTAGAAGAGAAATAGATTAGCATAGCTGAGTATTAATGTGGGAATTTCAATAGATGAATGTCATATTTAAAAACTGGCCTCTTTAATTACTTATAGCTAATGGATGTCTTGGTTTGTTCTGTAGGAAGGATACTGCTAATTTAAATTCTCATGAATTACTGCCTCAAAGTGTACTTAAAAATATTCTCTGTACTAGAGACCCAAATTAGGGGAAAGGAGATAAAACAGCTGTTACTGCTGTTGTGTCAGGCAACATTTATTTGGCTAGACAGCTTTTTTTCATACTACTTACAATAATATGTGTTTCAAAAATACAGATTAGACACAGCGATAAATCTGGATCCCTTCAGTGAGCCTGAGTGTCTGCATTCAATTACAGCCTTCTTAAAATACAGTGGTGGATTCCTGCTTGTACCACACTGGCTGAGTCCCAAACTATTTTAACAATTACTGTCCCCAAAACACCAAGATTTGTTCAGAGCTGGAATGTGAGACCTCAGAATACTCAACCAGAGTCAGCTGATATCTCTTGACACCCACCAAAGGCCTTCATCTCTTCTAATGTTGCCTTCTTTTTAAAGGTTTCAGTCTATCAGATACACTGTTTTAACAGACCTTGTTTCTTCAATTTGTTTTTATTTTGATGAATGCATGCTGCTGCCTTGCATTGGTCTGCATGTCTGTTTTCTTCATCACTTTCCCATGGAAGCTCTAAGCTGCTCTGTCCTTTGTCCCCTTTGCTTGTTTGTAGTATCAGAGTAATCTGCACGCTATTAAACTAACTTTCCTGAGTCACCCTAGACTTCTCCCTCCTGTAGAGATGAAAATCTCAAGATATGTCTCTTGATATTCTGGAATTAAGCCATCAGTTCAAATTCTGTATGATTAAAGACAGCTCCCACCCTTTTCTTCCAAATCTTCCTCCCATTTCCTTTCTCTGCAGACAACTCCATGCTTTCTGCTACTTAGCACTGATCTCTCCCTTAGGCCCTCACATGCATATAGTCTAGATATTGTACATTGACTCTGTACATAACAACTTTGAGACTTTATTTTGGGTCTGAACTATAAAATACCTTTTCTCTGAACTTGAGAGTTTCGATAATATACTGCTGTTATCCACTCAGGATGCAGTTGCACTCTTTTTTATTATCTGCTAATTTTTAATGTCATTTTCAGCTTAACCACAGCCTCTTCTCATCTCTCATTTGCCACCAAAATCTCCATTATATTACAAACAATCCATGATGATCAGTTTGGGGCCTTTTTTTTAAATGATACTTTTGCCAAAAAGTGCTCATTAGTTGTTATCATTGTTTAGTTCTCAGCATCCTTCTGCTTGTCTGTGCCTAGGCACTGAGGTTTTTGTCTGATTTGCTGAGAGTATAAGATGTTTCTGGCGAGGATGCCCTCATTTTACTCTTGTGTTTACAGTACAGTGTGAGTCTCATCTGTGACCAAGGTTCCTACAAGCTGTGGTAAAACAGGCTGTGACAGATGGGTTTCACCATTCCTCAGATGTCTTTTTTTTTTTTTGTCCCTACTGCCACTGGCTATAGAGGATCAGATTCTCTCCTGTAACACTAGCTGACACTAGAGGAATGAATTGCTGAAAAATTAAATGTCATAATTAAGTGCTTACAGGAACTGAGATTTCTGAACTTGTAAACAAAAACAAGCATTACATGAGAAAGATACATTTTCTTGGAGACCTATCTCAGATGATGTTAAATGTCTTACTTTTCTTTGGGGTAGAAGAACAAACAAATCATGATAAAAGAACACCCATGCCCTCACCCAATTCCCTCCAACTCTTAAAGAGTTGAGTCCTCTCTTTTGTGTATTTCCCACCATTTTCTGTTTCCTTAACTCCTCTCTTTCCATTTTCATTGGAGTTCTTAGGACAAGTTCCAATTTTAGCATTGTTTTTCCAACATTATTTTTCTACAATAAAATTCCTCACTATGCGTTTCTATAGTCAGGGCAGACCATTCATTTCAATAGAATATGGTAATTTATTCCAGTCTTCCACAGTGAGAGGGTTTTGGAACAGCAGCCACTTAAAGAAAAGTCAGGAAAGTAAATAAAAGCAGGGAACAAACTGAATATGAATATATCTCAAGCTTATAAAGTTGAGATTGATTAGCTGTTTAGTCTAACTATTTCTTCTAATTGCAATATGCATACACGATATTCCCTTTGTTCATTTTTAGCTTTTTGTAGGCAGCATATAGACATTTTTGTATCTTCTCCAATATTTTAATAGTTTCCAGTGACTATTCACAGACTAAGCGAGAGCTTCATTTTGAGCCAAATAGTGTCTGTTCTGCTTTCCAACCTATATGCTATTTTCTAGTTATTTGGATATTGTAGCCTCTTTGGTTGTACTTTCTGCTATCCTGTTTTGTCTGCCTTGTCTATATTCTATTCTTACAACCTTCAGAGAATGTTTTTTGGGCCACATCCAAAGCTGTATTTGTTCAGGTGAACTTCAGGAAATTTCAGGGTGAAATAATACTTCATTCTAACAGGCCACGGAGAATATAAATAGATCAATCAAAATGATGTCAGTTATTACTATCTGGGGTTATGAGTAAACCAATGTTTAGGGAGGAAAACTGTCTAAACAAATGAATGCCTATGAAGTTAATGCTTGGGAAGGTCTATGAGCAAGAGGAAAAACCATTGTATCATCTTTTCCATCTCATATATTACTTAATCCAAAGTGTGCTTTTTTGACGTCTCTATTTCCTGTTTGGATAATGCGTATGTGCTAAGTTCTGGTGATGAGTTATTTGTTTGTGCAGTTGGGTTTCAGTCAAAATAAAAAACTTTAGAGCTCCACATCAAAGCCAATATCGTAATTAGTTAGCACTAAAACTTCACTACTTCGATAAAAGGAAATACTGTGTTCCTCACAGCAATTCCAAATAAATAATCATTTCAAATTAGGAGAATTATAAGCTATGCTTAGACCTGTTGGGGTCCCAATCCTTGGCCTTCAGGGTCAAATCAGAGCATTTCAGAGTGCTGCTTCCTACCTGCTAGTAAGAACTGCCTGCTCGTGACTGTTTTTCTAACCCTCAGACTCATTCAGCCCCACCACCTGCTGCACCGAGCTTGCAACACAGATTTCTGCACCCAGAGTTGTATGGTAAAAAGTGTCTGTGACAATCTGTGCTGAGCACCAGACAGCACCCGCTAGGGTCGGACTATCTGATAGCCCAAATTAAAATATTTTAAGCTATGGTTGCCCTTTGTATTACGTGCCCTACTATAAGTCTGTAGCCAGTGTCTTAAGAACTTTGTCATAGTGTTCAGTGGATTATAATTTTCTTATTATCCGGTGTCATCATTCCCATTAGTAACTACTTTATCCAATGGCTAAGCCTGCACACAAGCACTAACTGATAGCAGGGCTGTGTAAGTGTTCCTGCGTAACCGTTCCTGCTGCGTATTTTTAAATAGCAAACAATTTTTAAACAGTTAATAGAGGAGGAAGAAGAGGCTGCTGCTGCCACTGGATCCACTACCACAGTAACCATCACAACATCACTCCTTATCCCATCTGTTAATTGCAGTGAGACTTATGTGTGATTTGGACACACATGGGCATCTATGAACTCTGTCCAGTTCTGGGCTCCCCAGTTCAAGAAAGATGAGGAGCTACTGGAGAGAGTCCAGCGGAGGGCTACGAGGATGGTGAGGGGACTGGAGCATCTCTCCTACAAGGAAAGGCTGAGGGAGCTGGGCTTGTTTAGCCTGGAGAAGAGAAGGCTGCGAGGGGACCTTACAAATGCCTATAAATATCTG
>Ga0065711_1032523_pt1 | contig 27169 bp, 21 predicted proteins | sample Hoacrofraction12_FD_59098 | JGI IMG/M metagenome (GOLD analysis project Ga0065711, IMG submission 59098) | Hoatzin crop microbial communities from Cojedes, Venezuela - Epithelial fraction 12 v2 (version 2) | ecosystem: Host-associated > Birds > Digestive system > Esophagus > Crop | place... | reverse complement strand
CCCCCCCCCAGATCAGCTCCTTTGCACCCCGTAGGCTCCATAGGGCTGTCCCCGTGTGCACTAACTCTGCTGCAAGAAGCATAAGGCAGGGAAGAGGCACATAGCAGTGGCTACGTATATGCATGCAGGATATATATTACCCTGAAGGAGTATACAGTAACATATATCTGGCATATATCTCTAATAAATAAATATATGTAGGGTAACAAACCTGGACACGCTGAGTCTGCGTCTGAGCCCAAGCTTTGTAAGAGGTAATACGATCCATTCCGGAAGCTAACATTTTCTTATTTGCTGTTATTCATCTTTGCAGTGCCCAGAAAAAAGGACAAGCAGCTATTTATCCTCATTCCAGTCATTGTGAGTTTGTCATGTAGCTTCATAATATTTATGTTGATTGGCCAGTGCAAGAAAAGGTAAGCATCAAGGCAGCCTGTCCATGCAATGTGCTTTTATGTGGGTGTCTCAGACTACAATTATAAATGAAACAAAGTATTAAATACGAAGAGTCAAACAGTAACAGATGCTCTAATATTGGACACCAAACAATAGTTTATTTTCAGGAAACAACCTTGTAAGGGTGGGTGGATGTTTCTGCTATGAAATGCCTTACAGCAACTCCTAAACTCTCAGCAGAGACCCAAATCCTGCTTATACGAGCCCAGACTGCTTCTGTGCAATGCAGTAAAGTTACCTGCAAGTACAGTGGCATAAATAATGCCATTATCTTGCCCCCAGCCATGCAGGCAGCAGAGATTTGTACTGGTTGTGTTAAAGAAGTGCCATTTTTAAGAGCTAAGGCCTCGCTCTCTTTGCGCTCCTGTCCCAGCTGTTTCCATTCATGACAATGGCAGCACATGGGGAAAGCAGACGCAGTGGATGAATTTGCCTCTATCCAAGTTACTGGTACTGATGACTTTTTCTTCATGTCTGAAGGATCACTTAGAGAAAATTGATCCCCTGGTACTGATAACTATTATCTTTTCCTTATGGCCATATAAAGTAAGCAAGTGGGTAGCTTTTCTAATAGGCCTTTTAAGGCACCACTGATGAGGGAGAACAGGCTATAGGAATACCTTTGTGTTGTCCTTGTGTTTGGTAGCTGAATGCATGGAGTCTGAGACACACACTCCTTCATGTTTGTTTTGTATGTGCCTTTCAAATGTTTTGGTTTGTAAAATTTGAACAAAGTGTAGATGCTGGCAGTAAAACTGTGGAAAGCAAATGCTTTCTGCATTGCCACTGGGATGCAGCGATGTGTGACAGGGATGCTGTAGCGTGTCCCCAGCTATCTCAGTGCTAGGAATAACAGTCTGTGCCCATTTCAGATCCCCAGCAGGAAAGCCATTGCACACATCGGTGGGATGCTAACTCTGCTTGCCACTGCTGTACCACTTGTGTTTGATGGATTGCTCTTAGAACATCATCCCAAGGACAGCCGAGCAGCCCTGAGCTTTCTATAGCCCACGTGGGTCTTCCCCACCTGCTGCCATTTGTGAAGCTGGTTGTTGCAATTCAAGTCCTCAACAGGCCCAGGAAAACATTGGAGGAGTTTTAAACTGACTCTGGAGCAAGCTGGTTTTGATACCAGGACGAAGGAGAAAAATGAGGCAGTAGAAACTGCCATGAATAAAGATAACACGTTGCTCTGTGGGCTTGTTGGTTTTTTTTTAAGGACTCTAGAAATCTGTCAACAGGACACACACTGAAGGGCAGCACCTCACACACAACGCTAGGTACAAACGCCTGCATTCAGCCACTGCACCCAACCCTGCTCTCACCATGTCTTCCTAGTCCCCAGATACTCAGCCTGCTGAGAGTATCTAAATGCTGAACGTGAGCTACTTGAGCTGTTTACTTCATTAACTGATATGCCTTCTCTGTCGCAAAGCTGAAGTGGGGAGGCCTTGAAAGAAACTTTTGCTGTAAAAAGGCACAACCACAGCTACTGCAAAGGACAGATGCTTCAGAGGAGAAGTGAGTGTTACTCTACCACAGGCAGTACGGCATCTTCTCTAGGAAGTGGGCGCTGTTACCAGAATTCAACGAAGCACCCAAGATGTCTCTCAACACCATGTATTCAGCTGATGAAATTGCTGACTGATTTTTAAGGAACCATTCCCTATGATCATGATAAAAAAAAAAAATATTAAAAAAATCAGCAGTAGATGAGACATTGTCCTCCAAGACCATTCTGGTTTTTTTTTGGTCAAAGAACTAACCATCTCAAACCCAGATGTTTAATGTGATTTCATTTCATCTGAACACCCCAGAAAACATATTTTCTTGCTGGGGCATTTATTCAAAATGGGAATTTCTAGTGAACAGTGGAAGCTCAGAAAGAAAATCAAGTTTGCGTCAATCATCAGCTATGTAAAGAGCCATGCTAATCCAATCAGGCACAAAACCACACAGCAAGTGCTGTCTTACACATCCAACTGCAAAACTGTTCAATAACTATCAGCTGCTTCCACTGCTAAATGGGCAACAACCCAATGTTATTTGGGGAGCAACCAAAGGAGGAAAGCACCAGAAAAAAATGGTCTATGCATAGACTGGAGCAGAAATGAAGTTTTCTAGCTGTTGCTATTTTGATGAGAAACAACTTCTGCCTCTACTGTCTCCCGGGGCTTCTGGCCAGCCAGCACGGGACAGCTTTAAGTATAAAAATACTCATAAGCATGCAATTGGCATTGAAATACTGTGTTTTTACCTTGATGAATCCAGCACATTAGAAATGGAAAAGGGAGCTGGAGTTGCAATGTGCTGACTGATCTAATACAGAAGGTGAAATGAAACACGAGAGGGGGAAGGAAGCATGCGTCCAACTCTGGAGCCCTGGACACAAGAAAGACATGGACCTCTTGGAGCAGGTCCAGACAAGGGCCACGAAGACGATCAGAGGGCTGGAACACCTCTCCTGTGAGGAAAGGCTGAGAGAGTTGGGGCAGTTCAGCCTGCAGAAGAGAAGTCTCCAGGGAGACCTGACTGCAGCCTTCCAGCACTTAAAGGGGGCTTATAAGAAAGATGGTGACAGACATTTTAGCAGGGTCTGTTGTGATAGGACAAGGGGTAATGCTTTTAAACTAAAAGAGGGTAGATTTAGACTGGATGTAAGGAAGAAATTTTTAATATGAGGATGATGAGGCACTGGAATGGGTTGTCCAGGGAGGTGGTAGACGCCCCATCCCTGGAAACATTCAAGGTCAGGTTAGACAGGGCTCTGAGCAACCTGATTTAGCGGTAGATGCCCCTGTTCATTGCAGGGGGGGTTGGACTAGATGACATTTAAAGGTCCCTTCCAAGCCAAACTATTCTACGATTCTGTGAATAAAACTGGCTTGGCCCAGAAGCAGTCCCCGGCCCCAGCTCAGGGAGATCTTGCCTGCAGACATCTCCAAAACATGCTTATTAGAGCAATTCAAAGGAATGCAGAGTTCATACAACAGGCCAGATGCAGTAAGGTCAGGACAGCATTTCCTCCTCTGTGCAATGGGAGAGAGCAGCTCTTCTCTTGGTGCCCTCCTGCCAGCTACAGAGTCCCCTTCCTTCCCTCTCTGGTCTCCAGCAGGATTTTTTCAGCAACAAGGGGCACAGCCCTACACCATGACTGCCCCTGGCTGGCACACCACCAGTTTTTTGCTCTGACTTGCTCTGGAGGCTGGGCTGCGTGAACCTCCCTGCAGAGAGATGGGTTGTCAGGGCAGGGCAGTGTCTGGGAGGACCAAGCCTGGATCTCCTGCTCTGCAAGACCAGGATGAACAGAGATGCTCAGACATGCTTGTTCTAGAGTTTTCAATACTTTCAGGAACTAGAGGACATTGGCACGTCCAGAACTGGGTAGCATTTGGGTTCCAGGTTTTCAGAACTTCCACCAGGGCAACAGTTACTGCATTAAAAATAATGGTTAAAACCAGAATAAGCATTAGAGAAAAGTATTGGAAAGAGTCCGACTGAGATTTGCCATTACTGGAAATAACTCCAGGGTAGGCCTCTGATGTTCTGCCAGCCTCTTAAACAGCTTAAACATCTACTAAAACCACATGAGTGCATTGTGAACCTCCCCCAGGGGAAAAAACAAGGCAGGTAGCTAAAGCCCACCCTGCTGCCCTGGGTACATCTGATGCAATCTCACCCACTTCACCACGCGGGAACACCAGGCATGGGCACTTGGAGTGGGTCAAATGGTGCCGCAACCCCGACCTGCTGGGCGGGTTGAAGCTGGGTTAAAGTTTCTGGTCTAAGTTTGTGCAGAAAGAGGTAAGATGGGAAGAAGAATTAAAGAGAATGGTCACAGGTAATAGGTGGTGAAGGAACGGATGTTGTACCTCCACAGCTAGAACTCACTCCAAAAAAGATCAGAGCTATTTTAGTAACCACAAAACATGAAAGTTAGGCTGAAGCCTGCCTAGAAACCTGCCTAGTAACAGAGTGATAAATTAAGTACATCTACTATGGTATCTGTACGCTGCAGCTTTACAGGAGTGTTTAGGTAATGAAAGCTGGGCTTGGCCCCAGCGCAGGGCTCCCCACTCACCAAACTCGTCCCTGCAGAGGGTCCTCGCTGCAGCAGCAGCAAGACACCCCTTCCCCCGGCCGATTTCTCACAGCATCACATCTGCAGCACGTGCAAAATTTAATCCTGATAGGTGGCCAGCTGCTAGTCTTTCCTGACATCTTGAACCTTGCTAGAATTTCAGCAGTATGTTTTTTTCCTTATGTTTATAGAATTACACTAATTATGTATTTCTTTCACACAGTATTTGCATTACAGTGGCCTCATTCATTTGCTGTAGTCCTTAATTAATATTTTCAGTAAAGCACTTGCAAAATCACTCCTTTGGAATACTCTGCTCTTATTGTTCCCAGCTCATGTCTGGGTTCCCTGGTGTTTTTACCATTTTAGACCCACATGTCTGGCAAGGCATGTATTTGCCGAACATAAAAAGAGAACTCCTTTGCATACCCTTGAGTTTAGGGTCTTTTTTCTGTCTGCGACTGATAAAGTCTTGGAGCCATTTGTTGAAGAATAAAAAACAACCTTTTCTACAGAGTTTTTTTCCCCAGAGAATGTCAATACTTGTCAAACATATGAAAGCACAATCCTGTGCATGCTGCAGGGAAACGCAAAATCAATTTGCGTCTGTCATACTCTAACTGCTTTTGGGAAGTAGTAAAACAGGGAAGGCGAATGCCAAGGTCACCAGAATCTCTGAAGTCACAAAATCACTCTCGTTCTCTCACTGAGGTCTATTTTCAAGCTGCCAACAAGAAAATCATTTGAAAACCAATTTACCTTCTGTTTCCTCATTATCCATCCTCAGAGTTTTTTATTTTTCTGACTGGCCTCTGAACACAAGATTTTGAACTGTTTGAAAACTATAACCTGCCAATGGCTGAAAGGCATAAAGCACGGCTGGCATGCCGCAGGAGCTCTTTACTCCTCTCACACTTCAGGAAATGAAAAGGTACAAGTTGTATCTCACCAGCTGAGGCATCGCTGCTGAAGTTTTCCATCTCGTTCAGGCGCTAGAAACTCCATGGCCACTGGGTGTCGACATCTGCTCTTGGACGCAAAGGAGGAGGAAAGCAGGTGCAGCATCGCTTCGCCAGATTTAAGTATTTAGGGCATGAAAATTGAATAGAGGGGACAATGGCTCTCTCACTGTAATACAGATTCGTTTTGTTCTTTTTGTACTGCTAAGGGCAGAAGTGCCACACCTTTACTCCATCATTCAGCACCGGGCTGATTGCCAGGTAACATCACCCCTTGTGCCTTGTGGCATCGTGACCTGCACTGACAGGACCATCTCCTACGACATGTGCCAGCCAAAACCAGCGCCTGCCCCTGCCCTCCCTCCCACACCCGTGCTGCTGAGCACCCACAGAAATACTCCATCAGCTCAAACTGGAGGCTTGGCTGAGCTGGGACTGTGTCCTGCCGTATGTCCCTGCCTCGCTCTGGCATCAGCTCCTGCATCCCGGAGCCACCACGGGTCTCAGCACCCATCCTGGAGCCTCTGCAACTCTAGATAGTAGCTAGATCTTGAAAGGACATAAAGGGGCATAGCCCTTCTGCCATCAGCTTCCAGATGTCAAGGCTTTGGGAGTGCAGCAACCGGTGATATAATCTAAAATCTGAAGAGCTTCACGGGCCACGGCAGGTTTGCAGCTCACTGCCTTCTGCTGCTGGGTACATTTGAGAGCACTGTCAAGCTCTTTACGTCTATGTAGAAGCCGAATTTTCTCACGAGGCTCTGTGGTTCTCATAGCTTCAAGGCAAACAAGTACAGCTGATGCATGTGCTTAACAAAACAATTTGAGGCAACATATTGTGGCTGAGCTGTCTGAACAGCTGAAATGGCTCTGCAAACCGTCTGTGTCAAGATCCTCTTCCCAGAGTACAGAGAGATAAAGCAGCCAGCTGAGAAATGATGGCCACTGCAAGGTTTGCACCAAAACCGTGTATTCGTCTTCCTGCTATGCTGGGCTGCTTGCCTCCTGTGCTGGATCCCTGTCCACGTACCACAGGACTGCCCTGCTTAGGAAATGAAACGCCACTTCAGCAAGTGTTACACCACCAGACACATTTCAAAACAAAGAAAACTAATTTTAAAATCCTAAACATGACCTTGACTTTTCTTTTTCTGACAGCTCTGCCCAGGAAACAACCTCAGTGTTTAAGCAGGTATCATTCCACAGAGAGCTCAGTGCAGGCACGTCCCTAAGCACAGGGGCTCGACAAGCTTGGTGGCAGCCCTGCTGCAGTCCCCGACGACATGTGCACTCCTCTCCGACAGCAGGGAGAGCCCGTGCAGCACCTTTTCTGCGATACTGAATTAGGCCTTTGCTGGAAGGTGCGAAAGGTCCCCCCAAGTTCCTGCAGCTGCAATGGGACAGGATTTGAGCAACGGTCATCAGTGATCATCTGCAAGCTATATTTTTTCTTTCCTTGCCTGGGAAGCTGTGAATGGATGTGGTAAAGGCATGTCACACCTTCGGTGTGCTTGGATGTCCCACCTCACCAAAGGACCAAGGACTTGCAGGAGTTACTTTCATCTAGGAAAAAACCCCAAATACTAAATACTGGGGTGTATTTTACAAACCAAGGAACACCTTCCTTTAATAGAATTCACTTATCTAGACATCTTTATGATTTAAAAACAAATGAAGGGTGGCAGAATGTTCTTCACTGGAATTCACGCAGTGGTGGAGAAAACATGCATTCCAAACAGAAACATGATGTTCTTGGGAGAAGAAGCCCTATATTTCAAGGCTGAAATCTGTAAACACATCAGTCCCTCCTAATCCAGGCACAGGGTCAGGCTCAGAGCACTGAAGAGCTATTAAATAGCTGTCCACTTTTGGAAAGAAAGGTTGCACCAGAACATACACCAGGTAAACCTAAGATGCCAAGTGCCCTGTGTGAACGTGTCCAGCTGTAAACATCCAGCCATCCCCAGCTCTGTCCTGCTTCGGATCTGATGAAAATCCATTTGTGTGCCAACTGCTGCAGCAGCCCACAGCAAGTCTCTCCTGCCAGTCGACTTGTGCAAAACCTGACCTTCATAGGGATTGCAGCCTCCCGGCTGCTCTTGCACATGTCGACCTCCCCTCCCCAAGTTCCCCTCCCTGCATGGTCATGACACACATGTGCGACTTCTGTGACAGCAAACAGATGCAAAGTGTGTGTTAAACCATCTGGTGCATACAGCTTTCTCCGTGGAATGGCTACAGAAAATTTACACAGGAGAAGAAACCAGAGACAATAGATGCAGGTTCCCATCGTGTCTCTAGGTACCTGCACATCCTTTGCACCATCCCAGGGTCTGACTGCAGAACTGGGACCACCCAGGGAGCCTGGGACAGCCACTGTGCCACCAAGAGATCCCCATCTGATGTATAAAGCCCAGGAGAGGATGGTCCTTGCCTTTTGTCTGATGATGTTCCAGCTCTTAATCGTTGAAATGGAAATACATGCAAACTTTTAGGACTTTCAAATCAGTCTTGGCTGGTAGCTGCCCAGAAGTTTGTGGCCATGCTTCCAATTTATTTAGAAAAACTCACAATGAGAAATCAATAACCTTGCTGCCTACCAGGTTCAGTTGAGTCTACTTTTACCAACAGAGAGCCTAAAAGGCCAACAACACATTTTGTTTTACTGAAAAAAAAGTATGAAGTTCCTGGCTGCATAGTTGGAAAAGCAGCGACAAAGAAAAGCATTAAAAAGTGAGACAGTGAAAGCACAAAGCAGGCTCTCAGCCCTTAATGCCACTCACCAGTGTTTTCTCAACTAGACCAACTAATGGAAGTCCAACAGGACATTACCTCAACGCTGTGGCTCTCCAGAGCAGACTGAGACTGGCTCCAGTAATAGTCAATGCCAACGAAAATGCTGTTGTGGGTAAATAAAACTTAGTTACGTGACTGTGTGCAGTCAGGCTTGGGCTAGGCAAGCTGGTTGATTCTGGATGCTTCTGAGCATGCAATTGAAATATTGCTTCATGCAATTTGGAGCTGGCTTAGGGCTGGGAACACATAGCCCTCATGATCCCTTTATTTCACTTTGTCCTACTTGTGGGAGATGTACTGACTTGGCATGGCCTTGCCTGTCTTCCTCCAAAATTGTGGTGTTTTTCATGGCTTTGCTAGGACTTGGAAGGACTGTAGCCCAAAAATAGTCTTCATGCTTCAAGATGTTTGTTCCTCCCAAGCTTTGAGACACGTCGCCGGAAGGGTCAGAGGTGCCGATGTGCAGATGGCTGGCTCGGTGCCCGAGCCCTGCCAGCCAGGAGGCTGAGGACATGAAGGCTGAGCTGGCCCCTCCCGCTGTACCTCTATAGCATAAATTCCTGCGTGAATGCAAGAGCTGAGCTCTCAATAGGCTTTTCAGTTGCTGTTACTGCTGCCTCACCAGAAAGTGCAGTTCCAGACTTGGAATACTCCACTTGTTAGAAATCTGCTTCTAATTCCTAGTTTATTTCTGGCTCTTCTTCTATGCCAATGTTTTCCTTTGGCCTAAAGAGCTCCTCTCTCTCCTTAGTCAGAACACACACTCCCTGATGTCCTGATGAAGAGCTTTCTTCACCCATCTTTGGCTGCTAGGAGGAACAAGTCAAGATTTCTACACTATTTTTATTAAAAGGGCTCTCTATGCCCCTGCCTGGACTTTTGTCGCCTCACCATGCCTATCACTGGGGCTGCTGCTCCAGCCCAACACACAATGCCATCTGTTTTTTAAAGCAGAAGGGCCAACAAACGACAGTGCAACAGGAAATCCCATTCATTTACCCTCAAGCAGTAAAAACCTGGATAAGGAAACCCACTGTTTGCTCACCATGGTTTGCTGCATCACCTGCTTGGTGGCACGGAGTCAGTAATGCATTCTACCGCTTTGCCAAATGTCATCGCAGGACAGCCTGGTAGAGGATGCAAGCAGTTTTCTCTTCAGCAACACCTAGGAAAGGTCCAAGACAGACCAAATACTTATTTGAGGGTTAGCCCACCTGTGTGCCAGCCTTGTGGCTATGCTGCAAAAAAAAGGGGGAATGCTTAGCTGAGGGGGGTAAACATTGCCATGGCTTCACGGATGAGCCACTGTGACCTGTGGATCCTCTCTGAAGACATTTTGGGACATGAAGTACAGGTGCCTATAGGGGAGGGACCCCTAACACAGCTGAGATCTCTGCTGGGCATCAGCACTTACCTGTTGCTTTGAGCAGTATCATGATCTTTGGGAAGTGTGGGCTCTGCAGCAGAGGCACAGAAGTCTTCCTCCCAAAAAAAGTCACAGAAGAACTGTTCTAGTCTTCAGTCAGGACCCTGATTAAAATCTTCAGTGTCTTTGACAAGCATCCATCACCAGTACCCACCTGTTCTGCAGGAGGAGACACTAACATCAGCAGCACACACAAACGTACAACTGCTCTAAATTTTAACAAATGCAGCCAGGCAGTGGTCTAACAGGCACCAGCCTACAGATCATTTCTAGTGTATCAGCAACTTAAATAACTCAAAATGCCACAATTAGATCCTACTAAAAACATATGTTGGATAATTAGGCTGTGTTTTAATTAAACATTAATTTATCCAATTTGTTGAACTAATTACAATTCAAGCACAGGGAAGTTCAGAACAGTGGATTTAACATGCCCCTGTGTGATGCTGCTAATTGATTTTTCACCTGAGTTTTGGTAGCCCACTGGAGTGACAAAGCAGCAGCCGTCGTCCCAAGAAACTGCTGAGGAAATTGTATTTATATGCTAAGAGATCTTTTGGGTTTTGGGAAGCAGAACATAAGCAACATTCATGACAAGAGTCATACGTAACAAGGATTGCCTCACAATCTCAATTTTCCACAATAATTTTTCACCCATTGGCTGCCGTGAGCAGTCTGTACAATTCTCTTTCTTTCACCACCCCAGAGCAATCAGAGTTACTGGACTTGTGTCACTGCTAGACACTTACCTGTTTTCTAGGCCCCTCTCCAAATCGTCGAAGTCATGACCCAGGAAGCCAGGCTTTTGCAGCCTTTTCTGCAGCTGCCCCACTCAGCACGGAGCGGAGTAAACCCCCACCAGACGGTGTGCCAGGTCGCGCTGTGCCGGTCGTACATCCAAGCTCCCTCCCAGAGGGAGCGTGCAGGAGGCAGGGCACCCTGAGCTGCCAGACTCCCTCCCCATGCACTGGCACATCCTCCTGCTATCAGAAAACCCATGATTTAGGACAGTTTGAAGCAAAATTTTTCAGTGTCTAGCTCACACGCTTGGCTGTTTGTTAAAGATCTTCTGGTGTGGTTCTTTTAACTGGGAAGCACGCCTCGGTGCATTGATTATCTGTCTCATATATATCTAAAATCACACACCTGAAGACTCTCCATCTCCACGTTGTTATGGGATTGCAGCATCCCTGCACAGAGAGGGAATGACACAACACATCGATACTTTGTCGAGTTCTGACAGCTTCGGAGCACAAGTTTCAGTGTGGGTAAAAGCAAACAAGCAGAGACCTGAGACTTAAAGAAAAATGAGGGAGAGGCAGAACAGTCAATAACAAGTTCATAGTTAAAAATGAAAAAACAAAAGCATTTTTTGCTACATGGACCCTCACCACTACATTATCTTTAGAACAACCCACATTTCACAGTGACACCTACAGCTGCAGTTGATCTCCCCATTGCTGGTTTCCTCCCCAGCTGTTCAGCTATTCCTATTTTTTCAAGGGGAGGCTGAAGCGTGATGACATCTCCTGTTGCTTTCTGGGGGCTCTGAGATCTGTGGGTTCCTGTGTGTAGATGTGGGTCTACATCTGCCCAACTCTGTTCTTCTGCTGCACCTGCCCAAGGCTTGGTGATCTTTGCACACTTTTTCCCAGGAAAAACCTTCTCATGCCTTTTCTGCCCCAGTCTGAAATGGAGACAAAGCCAAGTGCTGTTCCTGGCTTGGTGTGTAGCTATCCTAATGATAGTGTGACCCAGGGAGGAAATCCATCCAAGAGACATCTGCATCTCTATCACATGATGGATGCCACTTTTGGAATGCCAGATTAGCATAATTAATCTGCAAGAGCACCAGACACCCTTCATTAGCTCAAAGCTAAAAAGTATTTCTGAAGAGCTGCTTGTGGTTTGCTTTTTTTCTTTAAAATATGTTTTTCCTTTAGAATTTGTGTCTACGTATCCAGGGCTCTCGTGGCTCCAGCACATCAGTTGACTGCAGTCAGCCTGCTGACTTGGAAGGGAAGAGCACTGGCCACGCTCCGTGCCAGTGATGAATGTCTTTGTAGGGATGTCCAGAGGAAAGGCACTAATGGTTGACACAAGTGTCTCTACAGAGAAAAGGGCACTAACCACACTGTTCAGGCTGACTACTCACACATCACCTAACATTAGCACCTTTATCACTCAGATAAAAACTATTGCTGACACACAAGTCATTAAAACAACAAGGACTGTGTTGAGGTGGGATGCCTTGAGAGTCCTCATCGTTGTCTCTGAAGCATATCACCTCCCAAGTGCCACAGCCTCTGGGTAGCCGATGTTCTCTTCAGCGAGCACAGGACTGAAGGAGTAAGCCCTTGTCCTCAAGGGACAGCCTTTGAGGCCCTCAAAGGTCCCCAGCGCCACCACAGCTGGGGACATCCACGGATGCTACACCCCGCACTTGGCTGTGTGGGGCAACTTGCCACAGATGCAGATGAGCCAGCTGAGGTCTGGAAGTCAGGCCTGTTTTTTTCTGGCCTCTGGTATGGAAGGCTGCAAGCCCCTTCAAGGGCTGACTCCACAGGTAGACTCCCTGACGCAAGTCAGGTGGGGTGGCCTGTTTGCTCTACGTGTGTGCTCCGTCTCACAGGCAGCCTGCCTGCGATCTCCCCTCGGCTTTGGGAAACCAAGCAACCAACACATTTCAGCCTACAGCACCACTTCCAAGGAACTTTTTTCACTTGTTCAGTCCAAACTCGAAATAAAACACGCTATTCGTAAGACAAAACTGTACCTGAGGTGCAGTCTGAGGACTCACACAAGACTTCCAGCAGATAGTCCCACCAGGCAGCCCCAGGGCAGGGCTTCTTGAGGCACCACCAAGGTTAACGACTACAGCTCAGGAGAAGCAAAGCTGCTATGGGGATAACCTGACTTTGGTTAAGTTGCAGAGAACTAAATCCATTCTTCAAATTGAGGTAATTTTAAAAATATCATTTTTTAACAGTTATTCCTGGAGGGAGCAAGGAGAAGAGGGGGAATAATTTGTCACTGTCACTGTCTTCATATTTAACACGTTTTGGGGTTGGAAGTGTTGGGATATCTGCTGACACTAATTTCTGTGATTAGGCAGCTGTGGGCCATACTTGAAGTGCTGGAGGAGAAATGAAAGTTATCCTCACCCTTATCCTCATTTTCTGTTGGTTTTTTTTTTGGTCAGGACATATTTTTCACTCAGGAAAGATTTTAATTGAGGGCAGATGAAAGAAAGAGAGGGCACGTTCATTTATTTATTTTCTGACAGACCATGAAAAAAAATTAAGAGTGATTAAACCAACAAACTTTCTTTAATAAATTAATAGCAGCATCACAAAACCCTGATATGAATGACCCAAAGGAAGTTGGGTAAGTGACAGTATTTAACCATTCACAAAAATGTTATCACCCTTTGGGCGGGAGAGAACGCAGGCGCTGTAAGGCAGTTCCCTTGTCTGTTTATCTAAACAAGTGACATACATCAGTACGGGTCCAGCTGAGTTGCAATGCTCAACATATTTACAGTTCTGGTGCTGAATTTTTAAAAAACATTTATAAAAATTCTGTAAATTCTCTGTTCAATTCCAATTATTTACATCCAAATGTAGTAGTTTCCCTTTTTGCCCATATAACAGAACCGGCAAGGGTAAGACATGAAGGCTCCTATGCAAAGACAATGCTTGTGTGTAAACTTATACCACGTTTGAGGATGCTATGGAAAATAAGCTACTCACCACCTATTCACACATGTGCTAGAAGCTACTGTAATTCAACTTATTGCTAAATGCTTTCAAAGTCTCTGGTTGGCTTTTAAATATATATCTATATATGTATGTATATATATATGTACACATTCCCACACACATATATACACACATATACATATTTGAAAAAGATGTGCTACGAATTCACCCAAAAGAAAAAAAGAACTTAAAAAGCAATGTCATATTTTTGATATTTCTGTACTGTTTGAGACGGTCAAATCTGACTCAGAGCAAAGGGCAGTCACTGAAGGCACAAGTTCGTGTCTCTGGCCAGTGTTTGTCCTACTGGTTACCAGACTTTTTGGGGAGGCAAGTGGATTCCCAAGCATTCAAGCCCATGGCAGTATCAGCAGGCTGGCACATGGTGCATTTCTGCTGCCTTCTGCAAGCAGTAAGCTCCACTCCACACTGGGATACCTCACCTGCCTGGATGGGAATACTATGGATTTTTCCCAGGAGGGGATGAGGGAGAAGGGAGGACCATCCACTTGGGAGCAACCTAGCAGCAGATGCAACCTGCATGTTGTGTTTCGGTAGTGGCCTAACAGCATAACATTATGCTAAAGCACTCGTAGAATTTTCCATTTCTTCTACAAGTTGATTTTGGTGGTATGAACACAGCAAGCTTAGAGTATAATCAGTTCATGTTAGTAAAATGCGATTTATCCATGCCTAGTGTAAGCTTTTCTGTTCTGAGGATTTTGATAGCCAGAGGCGGTCAGTGATGCTAAAAGCATCCATGTTAGATGGGTACTGCAGCTTTGTGTATTAGTCAATAAAGATGTAAAAACCTTATGGGTAATATCTGTCATCAGACAATACGGTACACAAGAAAAATTACATTGAGAGACATCACCCCAAAGACACAGTGCCAGAAAGACATGGTGCCTTGGAGGGTTTGTCTACACAGGAACACAGAGGAAAATTAATTCAAATTATACATGGTGTGAATTGAAAGTAGATTACTTAAACTTCATTACATCCCAGTGTGGATGCTTTTATTAAGATATAAGTGGCATTAATATGATATACTATAATTTAGTTAGGGAGTGAAATGGAATAAATCAAATTTAAAAGTTAATCCAGATTAATCTTCCATGCAGACTAGCTCCAGATCTGCTTCCTTCCTGTCCCTGGTCATTACTCGCTTTTGAACCACATCACCAGCAAATTATTCCAGTCACATACTCTGTCCAGCTCTGCTCACCACCCCCTGAGACAGGAGAAACAAGCAGGGACCCCTGTTTATGCCTTTCTCCTAAGCATCTGCCAGGGAGACCTGTCCCACACCTCACAGCCTGACCCCGACCAGCACCACATGCACAGCAACTTCTGTTCTACACCAAAAGCAACGTGTTTTATCACCAACACCGTGAGTCCTGAGATGTTGAAAAACAAAAGCAAATACTAAACAAGCTAAGGACTAAATAGATGTGAGGACCGAGAAGACAAGAGCTCTTACAAAGCCCAATAAGTCATCTCCAGGTCAACTAAAGACCTTCATCATCCAAGCACTCTGTGTAGGCACTGCCATCCACACAGAGCCCAGCTTGCTCCACACCAGAGCTGCTGATAATCTATATGACCAAAGGAGGGTTTTTTGTAAATCTGGGGCACTTCATAAAATTTATGAATTTTAGAAAATGGATGAAGCAGATAACCAGGGTTCGCTCTGTTTCGCATGTTTCTCCTCCAAATGTGCAAGTGACCCCAGCCAGGATCACAAAACCACACCAGAACTGCATTCCTCGCATTCCATAGGGGAGCTGGGGCCTCCTGGGGAACACAAAGAAAACAGTGGTATTGGCAAGGGAGTCAAAATTTAACAGAGGTCCCTTGAAGTGCAGCATTGCCCCAGCACAGCAGCAAGCCACTACCCGTAACAGGACATGTCTGGCCAGGTGCCTGCACAGCCGCTATGCTTTCATGATGTCTCTCTGCCACATTTCTGTACAGTCTTCACGCGGCACAAATAGGGGTGAGGATTTAAAGTATATATTTACTGTCAACTTGAAAAAGAAAGTTATACTGACCAAGTCTAATAGCATGTATTTGATATATAACTATTAACGTGCCATTCTGGACTCCAGCAAATGCCACCTGAGATAAATATTCAGCATTTTTGTTCATGCACTGGAAGAAGAATTCAAACATTTTGTCCATGACATATGCAAAGTAACTAATAGTTCTGATCTAGTATTAACAGTAAATATAGAACCTTAAACTTCACTGCAGTATATTAATAGATATGATTTTAAGTACTGAATTGGAAAGACACTCTTTTTTTCCTTTTTTTTTTAAAAAAAGCTTTGTTCAGAATGCAATATTTACATTGTCCTTTGACCAACACTTACATTTGTACACAATATATTTTGGCTACAGATACACTGTAGCAAAAGGCTGTGTGAGCCACCTTTACACACAGCTCACTCTTTCGCTTACAACGTTACAGCTGTTTATGGAGAGCTCTGAAGTCCCTGGTTGCATTTCAAGCCCCTCCTCAACTTCATCTAGTTCCATGCTATTGAGTTCATTGCCATTTCGATAACTAGTTAAAGTCAGATCTTTCCCATATAAAGCTGTTGAAGCAACATTCAGACACTGATTCTGCCGTAGCGCTGATTTTTTACTGGTCTTGTATTGGCAACGGATGTAATTGGAAAAAGCCCTGCGGTACGTTTTATTGAAGAGTGTGTATACAAGGGGATTAACCCCAGAGCAAACGTACCCCACCCAGACAAACCCATCAAGGAGTTCACTCAAAAGGTCTTTATCGCAGGCTTCCTTGCAAAGGACAGACATGACATTAGTGATGAAAAACGGGCACCACATGATGAGGAACAAAAAGAAGACGATGCCCAGGACCTTGGAGGCTCTTCGCTCATTGTTGATGGACTGCATCGTTCCTTTCCGAAAAAGCACTGCCTCCTTATTTACAGGAGAGTTCAAGTGCGATGCACCCTCATGATTGTGAAGCATTGAAATGTTCTCTGTGTTGTTTTCCTTCTTGAGACAGTTTGCGCTGCTCCTCCTCTGCTTGGGCACCTCTCCACACATGAACACCGTTGCCTGTCTCTGCAGTACCTGGACAGTCAGGCAATAAGTGATCACCATGATGATGAGAGGGATGAAGAATGCCATGAAGGATCCAGTGAGGACAAAGTTCTCATCGTTGAGGACACAGGTCCCATTTACAAACACCCTGGAGTCATCCTGCAAACCTATGACTGGAATGGGCATAGAAATCCCTAGAAGAACGAGACCAAAAAAGAGACGGTTACCACAATGGATGGGGCTTCAAAGAGGCAGCAGAGATGATGCAGGTCCTGCATGCATTCAGCCCACTGCCTAAAGCTGCTCGAAAGAGAAGTTTCTGCTCCCAAATGGAAGGGAAAACCTCTTGTAACAACAGTCCTGGGAACACAGCTCCAGGGCTCCACCGAGAACAGATGCAGCTTTTCTGTGCTGCACAGTTGACACAGTGAATGCAGCGTAACTCTTTTATCAAGTTGTTTTTCCAGCATTAATTGAGATCTGTGGGTGTAGAAAAGGCAGTCATGACCCTGCCTCTGTTCAAACTGGCAGGCATGGAGTGGCCAGCTGGGGGAGGGTGGGGTGGGGTGCTGAAATCACTGGCATCGGGTAGATAGTCGCAAATTTTAAAGAGGAAAATTACCAAAATGCAAAAGAACTACAGCTATGAAGATTTAGAAGCAAGTTTCTTAAAGATATTAAAATAATCCTGATAGAAAAATGGCCACTTCTGCCATGGCATCATGGACACATGGAAGAAAAACTCCTGGCTTTCTAGGTCCTTACCAACTCTCTTGGTGCAAGTAGACAGTGGTCTCCACAAACCCCGCCCACCCAGGCATTTCATCCACAACCAGTGTTAAATTGAGAAGTACCACAGAGACAGTCTTGCTTGAATTCTTAGAGAAGGCAATTACATAGTCAAATGACAAGGCTGCAGTGCTCATCTGCCTGATTCCTATCCCTCTATCTTGAATACACGGATAAAAACAGGAACAAAGTACAATGTGAGAGTAAAAAAGGTGCAGCTGAAATGGTAATCAGGTTGACTTGATGGTCTGAAATCAGAGCCCCAGATACAAACCCGCAGGTTGAAAGGAAGGAAACTTTAAATGCTTCAATTATAATAACTAAAGCACAGCTTCCAGCTACTCCTAAGCACTAAGCAGACTACTAAGCCTCGGGAACCACTGCAATTGGCAAGGCAGTTTCTCTTGTATCCTGGTGACCCAGCACTTTTTACAGTCATGGGCTTAATAGCAGACAAGTGAGGTTAAGAACATTTTGGATCCCTTTTCCTCTTCAGCATCACCCAGTACAGCTTGTTTGTCCAGGATTTCAGGACATCAGGGCTTTCTGAAGCAGAAGCAGGAGTCCTGCGTGAAGGGTCTCTGCAGATGGCAATGTGTCCATGCCGTTTGGAACATGGGCAGAGCATACAGCATCTCAAGCCCAAAGCATTACTGTCCAGGACTGCACATAACAGCCCACACCCACAGCTAGCTGCTCGCTTGTCCCTCACAGAGTGAAAAAATGAACAAAATAAAGCATTTTTAGTAGCTCTAATTCAGATGCATTTACTTAATGTCCTCCAATGCTGTTTTCCTCTAAGGAATATATATTTATATACCTGCTGTAGTCTACCTAGTGAAAGTCATCAGCAATTTACTGTGGGGACAGAAGGAAGAGGAAATACAGAACTCATACCAGAGTCATGCGTAATGAGATCCAAACTTTGTTCCTTGATCTGTGGAGCTCCGTCCCACACCAGGACAGACCTGAAACCTTCCAAAGAAATATGTCTAGACACAGCCAAAACCAACAAAAGCAAAAACATTTTTTGGAATACCACAATCTATGTGTACATGAGAACACAGAAAATATATGGTGGGACAAATCTAGTTAGACAATCATGGGTTGATCTAGTCCTGTCTCTTGTCTTTGGCAGGTACTACAAGCTTAGGGCCATGGTACAAAATGGGGCAGCTGTCAGCATTATAGCTTAGAAAATTCACAGCAAGAAGTTGCATCCACACCTTGTTTCTAAAATAACCTTTGAGAGGCCTATCTTCCACCAATTCTTGATCTCATTTATAACTCCACAATACTCAGCGGCATTCAGTTCCACAACCTATCTGTTTGTCATGTGAGCAAAGTATTTCTTGCTCATTTTAAATTTGCTGCCTGATAATTTCCTTTGACTCCCCTCAGTTCGTCTACCGTGAGAAACACTGAATCTCTCTCTGGTCACCTTTTCCACCTTCTCGGTGAATTTCTAGACCTTTGCCATCCCTCCTGTTTGATATCTCTTTTGGAACTGAAGAATGCTATTCTATTTATTCTATCCTCATGCCAAACACATTTTATGCCTTTGATTATCTTTCTCCATTTCTTTTCAAATTCCTCTCTGTCCTTTTAAACAAAGGAAAAACAACCTGCACATTCCAGCAGATAGAAAGCAGCAGAATGCCTTTTGTTCTCCCCTTCCTACCCTCCGGCTGCCCGGCTGTCTGCAAGCACTGACTCTGCGGACATGTCTGTAGGGCTGGCCATGCCCTTTCTCAGCTCCTTCACCCGGGAAACAACCAGTGTGGAGGCCACTGTTGTGTCTGGATTGCTTTTTTGGGGTTGCTGTGAACAGCACAGGTCCTAGAACTAATCCTGTGGGACTCTGAAATTCTAAACAGAAAGAGTAACATGCTAAAGAGATTAACCAATGCATTTTTCCAGTTCCAGCTGTTTTCCATGATTCTGAAGAATACATCTGCAATTTGTCATTACCGTAAAATTACCATTTGCCAGTAATCTAGTGAAGGAATTTCTTCTGAAAAGTAACAATTATAAATGCCTTCTGTGATTATAGCGTGTGTTTCCTTAGCCCAAGTGACAGTTCCAGGATTCGGTCTTCTTTCCCTCTACATGCTAATGTTTATCAGCTTACCCTTGGCAAGGCAGTTGCCTCCTTTCTGATATGTTAACCTCTGTAACCTTGTCTGTGCCAGATCCCTGTGACTGCAATCAGCTTCATCCCATCAAGTCACTGGCTCTTTACCGTTAAAGATATCTTTCTAATGCCATGGGTCCATCAGACCACAGACATTCAGGAAGTGGTGGGATGTGGACAGAGCCGTCTTTACACAAAGAAGAAATCTGAATTAGATCAATGGCATCACAGTAGGATTATATATGTGTTGATAATTTTATGCCTTAGAGCCCTCTATAACACATACCCCTTGAAATAAATCTCCAAAATAAATAAAGGTTCATCCATGAAGTAGTCATCACTGAATTTAGTGTTATTGCTTTAGCCAAGGGAAATGAGATGAGGTTTCGGGATATCTTTGTGGTCACACACATAAAGCACATTTGAGAAGAACAACCTAGTTCTAGGATATGCTGAATATACAAATCAAGAGCACTGATGGCAGCCTAAAACTCTGCATGAACATAAGATACCTCAGCACTGATGACAGGGAATGAGGAGGTAGCTGCTGTAATGGAAACGTGTCCCTCACCGCGCTCATAACAACGTGTGATTTCAAACTGAGAAAGCACAGAAGAGAGAGAGCATCTTTGTTTGCTCTTTCCTCCAATCTAGGAAAATCCCATCGTTAACAGCAGTAGGAGGAAAGATGCCCTTGAAGGAGCTGCCAACCGACATTCATTCAGCTACCACAGCTAGCCTGCAGCACTTCTGAACGCGCAGCTTTACCCTCATCTCAAATGCTTTCTTCCACCTCACACTTCTCCTTTACAATTCATTTGTTAATATGAGATTTATCACTGATCCACCCCACAATCCAGCCCTAAAGCAAACTAAGTCTGTTACACAACTTGGGCATCAGGGACTAATTCTACACCACCTCAGTAGTGAGAAGTGAAGTGTGGAAGGTCTCAGACAGCCCAGAGGGGCTTGCTTCTTGGGGGATTACCGCAAAATGTCTACTGCCACTATTCCAAATGCACAAATACCTGCTTGCAGACACAGCTCACGCCCTGTCCCTGATTTCAATAGGGTTACCCTGATCAGTACATGCTGTGCTTACCACTAAGCATTCCCGTGGTGCCTGAACATGGGTAAACATGAATGCCAGCCTTACTTGAATTCAGCTGTTTGAACAAGCACCCAGAAGGCATTCAACTCCACTTGACTCTAGCAACCCACAGTACTAACACTGCGGTGGCAACTGTTCGTAATTTCAGAGCTAAGGTCAGTTGGTCAGAGCAAGCTAAACTCATTACACCAGCACAATGATGGTGAGTGCCAACTCAGGCAAAAGGCTCCAAAGCCTACTGCTGTCCAACCTTACTGCTGTTTAGCTCTCCAAGCGCCAGTGCAATGTGTTTTGTGAACTTTTGCCTTGCGCCTGAGCTGACACACTCTTCATCAACAAATGTCAGGCTGATTTAGTGAGCTGAGATCTCCAGCCTCAGAGGCAATTTCCAGTTGTATCAAATAACCCTTTCTAACTAACGCAGCAGCGAATTCCCAGAGACGTGGCGTTGTTCCAAAAACTTGCAAGGTAAAAGCTTTGCAAGATAATTGCGTATCACATGTTGCTCTTCAGAGAAAATTTGGTCGTCTTGCTTGATGTCTGAGCAGTGCTTATTAGGACAACTGGTTTCGCTCCAGTAAGAAGAGACAACCAGCCAACAGCAGCCAGCAAGCCGTGAACACTTGGAGTTCTGTGCACCCTCCTGCCAGGCAGTAGCTTGAGCAGGACATCCCTTTTCACCACAGCAGTTCACAAAGAAGATGATGAATAGGGTTTTTTCTCGTCTCCCCTGCTTTACCTTCTGTCTGACAGAGTAGTGGGAAGCAAGACAGAGAGACATCCTCCGGACTACAAATCCAATTACAGCTGTTGTCCTAACCACTTCTTGTGAGCTTTAAAGATGTTTTTAAGACAACAAAATGGTTCACCAAATGGGGCTGAGATGATGCTGTGGACACAGAGTAACAGATGCTCTTCACAGATTCTCAATTAATAAAACAAAACCCAAATGACTACAAATATGGCTTTGTAAAGCATTTACTAGCTTGCTGTAGAGAAAAAGATGGCTAAAAAGTCCAAACTGACATTCACAGAATTTAGACTTAAATGAAAAAGAATAATGTTTTTGTGTTTAATACCTTCTTTTCTTCTGTGAAAGCCCATGAGACTGATAGAGATTACCGGAAAGATGGAGTCTTTGATGGTTATTTCCACTAAGACAGGAAGTAATTTCCATTCTTTCTCATGACATTTTATACAAGAAGATATTTAATTTCCTGCAGGGACAACAACCTCACCAAAGAAAACAGAGGCCTGCATATGGGTTTACTTTGTCTTTCCATGTGTGGGATTCTCAGGACTGAACACAAGAGGAGTCACATTTTTCTGCAGGTACATGGGCTTGGGAATGCCAGGGATCAGCTCTCCTGGTGTCAGCACTGGATTCAAAGTCCTCTGTGGTTCATAGCAAAGGCTCTTCTGGTGTAGGTGGGCTTTGGACCTCACTACCATCCTCCTGGTATTTACACATAATTTAAAAAAAAAGGCAGAGAGAAAGATCTGTGTGCCAAATAAGCCTATGGCTGCCACAAAAGCAGTCTACGCTGCAAAACCAAGAACGTTGCTGCCCATGCTAAACACTGCGTGTTTGAATCCATATCTTTAACCTAATGTTTATCATTGTACAAAATACACTTGGGTTACGTTACATTCACCTGAATGTTACACACCAATATTAAAGTCTGTTAAAGGAAGTAGGAACTGACTCCACTCCCCTAATCGTCTCGGAAAGGCGAAAAGAAAACTAAAACCAATCTGTTTGGTTTCTTAACAGAAGTGTCTCACAAAGGGCCTGCATATTTCTCTAAGAATAGCTAACAGACAGAGAGAAGTAAACCCTAACAGACAGTAGCCTCCTGGCTTGCATTGTGAAAGAAGTTTCAGGAAGCAATGCACTTCAGAGGCAAATTGAAGAACATGCACTTTTGAAGTGTTCAAAACCACAAGAATTCCATATATTTCCCATATATCAGCAGACTAATTGCAGTGCATTTCATGTGTTAATACAGCAACAATGCACCTTCAGGGCTGGATTAGGTCTACTTTTATCTAACTGTTCTAATAAAACAACAGTGCCAGCCTTGTATTGGTTTAACATCAAAGATAAAAAGGGGCTGAACTTTGAAGGATCTCCCTGCCTGCAACGAGCCCAACTGCAAACACAGGAATGTAATTACTGACTGCGCCTGAACGAGCTGCTGACCTTTACTTAAACCTTGCAAGAACATTGCACAACCTAAGCCCAGATGGAAAACCAATAAATGCCAGTAAAAGACAGAAGAAATAAACTATTTTCCCACCTGTCCTTCTGTTTTGCTAAATTACTTCTCTTGGTTTACTCAGCCATGTGTTTCCAACAGTGCATTTGAACAAGGTGGGATGGGGCTTCTTCTCACAGTGTTCCTGCTACTAGGGCTGGGATTCCCCAAGAAATCAAACAGTGATGCCTGAACTGATGCTCAGTAGCATCAACCTCAAACAAGAGACACTGGCATCCCCCTTGCCCCTGGGAATGGACATGGAGGGATGGTCAATCCATGTTCTGTGCAAAATACTTCAGAGACTCTCAGCATCTGCTGCTGTCCCAGGAAAAACATTTCAGTGACATCTCATGACAAAATCAAACCAATCCAGGAACCCATGCCTGAAAGCCCAAGGTTGGGGGATCCCCTTGCTACACATTCAGCTTGTTATCAATTGCTACGATCTTCCCCACCATGATAACTCTTACCGATGTGCTAGGGGGATCAATGCCCCACTTGGGATCCACGGTACAAACGCCAAACAATGTCTTCAGAGACAAGAACCTCGTAGTCAATTCAAAGGAATGGGAAACAGAGGCAGACGAAGCTTTAGTGTCATGCTCTAGGCTATAAAACAAGAGTTTCTGTCTCACCCATGACCAGAAGATAGGTCTGAAAAAGTTTTATGAGCACAAACCTGCTCTGCTGCTCTACCAGAGGCATGTGGTAGCCTGGCTTGCACTCCTAACACTACCTCTGTGCTTACTTGAGGCTAACAAAAACTATCCGGATCGCCACCAACCTCTACCTACAGAAACTGCCATCAGCTACAACCCTCATGCTCATGAGGGATGAATTTCAGTCAAACATACACTGTCAGACATTTAATGCCAAACATAAAAAGGCAGAAATACATTAATACGATTTTCTCCCAAATCTGGAGAGAAACTAATGCAACTCTCTCTTAGGCTTTATTAACATGCAACCATTTTTTTCAGCAATAGTATTACTGTCCTACCAACGCAGGGGCTGAAGCCTGCTAAGAAATTCATGGGTGTGTGTGCTCCTATCCCAAAGCACAGTCTCTCAGGAGCAGCTACTGCCAGCACGAAACAGAGGGTGCTCAGGAGCAAGCGTCTCTCATCAGCAAGCGCACCACGGGAACAAACTAATGCCTTGCTGAGAAAGTCACTGAGCCCAGACACACACCTGTGGGCAGAAATGCAACCCAAAACCCTAAGCATGCTCTAAAACCATGACTCCAAGGAGGCTACGTGAATGTCCTGATTTTGTCTGGGATAGAGTTACAACAGTCAATTACTCCAGGCCCCCTTCACCTCCATGCACAACCTGCTCTTAGCTTGTAAGGAGACTAAAATTCCTTTCGATTTCAGTGGTTCCACTCCAAGCATGTTCCTGCAATTGAGTATCATTTCCCACTGGGATTATTCCCAGTGAGATAGAGGAAGGCTTAACTGATACCTGGAGGCTCTTTAAGGACACCATTAGGACAGCTTGCATGCACAGGGCTACTCAGTCTGTGTGACAGAGGAACACTCAGGGCAGAAGCAAAAAGCTGTTAGACATAAGATCACTCAATCCGAGATGAGCATTTACCGATCCTTGCAGAACACATCTTTCTTACTTCTATAAATAGATCTCCTCAATAAAACAATGAAGTAGCATGAAAGTTAAGTGGGGATGTAAAATTCCTTTAAGTTGAATGGTTTATTAGGAATACAAACCCCGGAAATCTACCTGAAATTAAACTTATAATATCGTTAGTGAGTCAGAGACAGAATGAAAAGAAAAAAAGCTCAATTTTAACACAACACATATTGTGGTATTACCATAATTGAACAGGGCATTTCCTTTTTTTGTTTTTTATTCTGTTTTCAAACAAACAAAAGACATGTGGGGTCTGCTTATGGCACTAATACAAAGAGCACAATTTAAAGGATGGCCTTATCTCAGTAACTTATCAAGCAAACTAAATTTACACTGTTACTAAGGATGTAAAACTGCGAGGTGGGAAATTGGTAGCACGTGTAATTTTGTCACTGTCTAGTAAATGACCAAACCTTGAACCTTCTGGGAAACGAAGGAAAATCTCTTTTGTGCTAGCAGGCACACAGGTGGGCCACGAGGAGTTTCAGAATTAAAACGTTTTACTTCCTTTCGTATCAGAAGCAATGTGTGTGTACCCTTCCACATCACTGAAGTTCTTTCATTCACATTTCCAAAGTGATACTTCTTATGTATTAGTACTACCCAGTATCACTTTCTCTTGCATCATACAGTGTGCATTTAGAGTTTGACTGGTTCCTCAACTCAGAGAGCTGCATGGGGATCTCCTCGGTGGCTCAAGGATACAGAGCAGGACACATGGAGTCCAGTGAGTTAAGTCTGCATGTTACTGGTGAAAACCTTTGCACTTCAACTGTGCAAAGTCTGAACTCTTGAAACATAAAGATTCTGCCAGCAAGCTCACATGTATAACTTATCTTCAATTGTGTGGATACTTCTGTTGCCTGCATTTCTATTTCCAGCCTCAGCACAGTGCTATCTATCACAAAGCTCATTTTTACAAGCCCAGCACTTCACAGAACCCACTTTTTCTCTAACTGAACACAAGAAGTCTTGCTCAGGTTACATTTGCTAAAGCACAAGACAACTGGCCGTGATGTACTTTAATCTGGAACAAAGAGGGCTTTGCAAAAGACCCATTCATAAAGCAATTGTCAACAGACAGGAGGACTCTGTTATGTTCCCCCGCTCAAAAACCTAATCATAGGTTTAGGCTTGTGCAACCTGCCAAATTCATAGCTCAATGAGCAAAGAACCTCTATTATATATTTTGCAGTCAGCATTAACATTTTAGGAAAATGGGATGAAAAAGCTACTAAATTAAGATAAATTACATGCTTTTTACTTCCTGTTTTAAATTCTGGTTCAGGAACTGAATTCAGGATTCTTTACATGGGATGCATTTAAAAGTTTCTTCAGTCCAGCTGAAGCAGGATTTAGGACATGCAAACTGACCAGCCTGCACTGAAGTGCTGCTTTGAATTTGATAATTAATCACAGAGGGAAATGCACAAATTCTTTTGTGATACTTAATACTGGAGGGAGGGTGAATTTACTTAATCTATTTCATCCTCTTGAAAATTGAATGGCATTTTTTCAGGCCTGAGTGACAAGTAGGTAAGAGCCAGAAGACAGCAACAATACACTTTGGGTGAGGAGTTCTCTTTCATTCCATGTTCAGTTTATTCCTGTGTCTGTCACATTTCTAAATTCATTTACGAAGTAAAAATACTTATGCTAAAACAAGCTAGATACATACAAAGAGTACTTTTCTTTCTCCTTTTAATGCAACCTTCTGGAGAAAGCCCAAGTAAATGGGTAAGCCCTATCGCATGCACTGGGGAGGGTGGAAATCCAACAGCATTTCAGTGCCCTGAACAGACTCCCTGGGAGTATTGATTCTGCCTGTATCTTCAAAAAGAGACATGCAAGCAAAGACTCCCCTGGGCCAGCTGTATCTGCATTGAAGAAAATGAACAAAACCAAAGCCCAGACACACTGTACACCCCCTCAGCTGTGATCCCAGCAAAGGAGGGCATGCAGGACAGCTGTACCACATCTCCCTCCCAGCCTGGAGAGGGAAGCGCTGCTCAGGGCAGCTCCCCAAAGCATTGTGTACTGCAGACATCCACTGAGCAACTGCTCACAGCTTCTTCCTAAAGACTTCTGCATGCTGGGGAGTAAATGCAACACCATTGCCTTACTGAGGGCTGACAAGCCATGTACCTGCAAAAGAAAATGCCACTCCATTTCCTTTCCAAGCTATTTCTTCTAGTGCTCATTTTTTCACCTGTTTCACCATCCTATTAGAAATGCAGACTTGATGAACACCAACTGAGAAAGGTGGGCAGGGGTGAGGTGTTTGCACTGTACAACAACACAAAGTCACCTTGCCTATCCTGGCTCAGGTACTTTTGTCCTTGGAGGAAAGTAGAGCCCATAATGTTCCTGAGCCCATTCCCCACCCAGTAACTCCAGGAAGAGGTAGGTGTATGGCTGTCGAGTACTCTGTCCAGTTCTGGACTCCCCAGTTCAAGAAAGATGAAGAGCTGCTGGAGGGAGTCCAGCTGAGGGCTACGAGGATGGTGAGGGGACTGGAACATCTCTCCTATGAGTAAAGACTGAGGGAGCTGGGCTTGTTCAGCCTGAAGAAGAGAAGGCTGAGAGGGGACCTAATATATACTTACAAATATCTGAAGGGTGGGTGTCAGGAGGATGGGGCCAAGCTCTTTTCAGTAGTGCCCAGCGACA
>Ga0065711_1032522_pt1 | contig 27169 bp, 21 predicted proteins | sample Hoacrofraction12_FD_59098 | JGI IMG/M metagenome (GOLD analysis project Ga0065711, IMG submission 59098) | Hoatzin crop microbial communities from Cojedes, Venezuela - Epithelial fraction 12 v2 (version 2) | ecosystem: Host-associated > Birds > Digestive system > Esophagus > Crop | place... | reverse complement strand
CCACCGCTTCCCTGGGCAGCCTGTTGCAAGGCTTTACAACTCGTTCAGTGAAGAAATGTTTCCTAACAGCCAATCTAAACCTCCACTGACACAACTTGAGGCCATTGCCTCTCGTCCTATCACTAGTTACTTGGGAGAAGGGACCAACACCCACCTCACTAGAACCGCCTTTCAGGTAGTTGTAGAGAGGGACAAGGTCTCCCCTCAGCCTCCTCTTCTCCAGGCTCAACAATCCCAGTTTCCTCAGTCGCTCCTCAGAAGACTTGTGCTCTAGAGCCTTCACAAGCCTCATTGCCCTTCTCTGGACATGCTGCAGCATCTTTGTGTGCTTCTTGGATTGAGGGCTCCAAAACTGACCACCATACTCGAGGTGTGACCTTGAGTGCTGAGTACAGGAGGATGATGACTTCCCTACTCCTGCTGGCCACACTATTTCTGATGCAAGCCAGGATGCCTTTGGCCTTCTTGGCCACCTGGACCCACTCTTGGCTCATGTTCAGCCGGCTGTTGACCAGCACCCCCAGGTCCTTTTCCACTGGGCAGCTTTCCAGCCACTCTTCCCCAATCCTGTACCATTGCGTGGGGTTGTTGTGACGTAAGTGCAGGACCCGGCATTTGGAGTAAACTTGTCTCTTGGTCAAGTTTAGCACTTAGCCTGTCATAGTTTTCTACAGGCACTGTGCAGGGCTCTGGGTATAATATATAGACACTGAAGCCATAATCTGGAAAATAACGGTAATCTCAAAAAAATTGGTTATGGCAGAAATTTCAGGTGCTTGGCAGAGTGTTGTCATGCAGCAGTGAGCCAAAGATTGGAGAAGCAGTTTAGAGGGTAAGAATGAAAACTTGCTGTCTGCTTGGGGCTGTGAAGAAGCTGTAGTTTGCTAAGAAGAGGTGTTTCTAAGCAGTGTTTCCACTTTTGTGCCACCCTGCTCAGGCCAGTGAGGGAGTTCCTCTGACCCATCAGAGAGCTGACCCAGCTCAGTAACCCACCCTGCAACTATTCACTCAGGTTCTGCCAAACCAGGTGTTCTGGACAGAGGATAACAAATTGCATCTTTAAATATTGAGGTTGCTTGACTTGGTCATGGGGACACAGCGAGGAAAAGATAGGAGCTGAATTCTGTTGTTTGCTTCCTTCTCTGATGCCTGGTGAGCACTGCTCCGAGCAAAGGAGCTTTCTCACTGTGGATACTGCAGCAGGTATGTGGCCAAAAGGAAATCACAAAAAGTAACGGAAAGATTCAGGCCCAAAGCACACAAGCTCATTTTGCAAAGTCTTACTGTACAAATCTGCATTCTCTACAAATATTAATGAAGCAGAGTTCAAGTTGTGAGGCATTTGTTAATTGTCATGAAACAAGTACTTAGGTGTAAGGGGCAACATGGTTGCCTCTGTAGTACAAGCCCAAGCAGGATTGCTCTGGCTCCTAAGCCAGCCAAATTGTCTTCCAGATGTTAAAGCCTGTTTCCACTCACCTCCCTGCCCAGGCCCGTATGAGAGGTGACCCACTACTATTGTGCTCCCATGAAAGGCCCTGTTTGAATTTAATGTGCAATTGGTTGGCTTGGCATTTGTGTTTTTTGTGTTCATTTATTCAAACTTGAGCTTGAAATTGCTCTCATCTACACTTGGAAATGTAACCATACCTAGCTCTCAAGTTTTATGCAGTATAGTTTTCTAGATACTCAATTTCACCCTTCAAATTCCAAAATGTAAATAAGATGTATGGAAATATATCCAACTTTCTGTCATTTTGAGTTATGATGAAATTATAACCAAACCAACAGAGTATAGATATTAACTCTTCCCTGTGGCACTACGTCCCTGATGGGTCCAAAATCAAAGGACCTGTAGCTACTGCATATTAATTTATTTCACTTCAGTTGCACTTAGAGGTAATAAAAGTATATTTTATCTTTGATGGAAAATTCAAAAACCATCTTTAGCTTTTATTTCTCTGGGACATAATCAGGGATAGAAATCCATCCTGTGTCTCAGGCATTTGAGGCTTGCTGGAGTGGAAGAGTTTTGGAGCTAGAAAACTGTTGCCTGCCTTATACTGCAGGTCCATTTCCCTCATTGATTGCTGAAACTAAGAAACTGTTCCTAAGGAAAGAAGTTATTTATTCTTTGTATTTATTAGTTCTACACTAAAGAAACAGGCAACTGTGCTAGCTTTTGTTTGTGCAGGCAGTGCAGCCTCACCCTGTTTCTCTTCAAATGGCTTGGACCAGCTCCGTAAACCGCTCAGAAACACAACACCTGGCAGTGGGGCTGCGCAAGCACCAATGCCAAAGGCACCCGCCTCTGCGGGACTGTGCTGATCCGAGCCCTGGCTGCCTTGTCCAGCGTCCCCTTTCCAGCTGCTGGTCCCCACGGGGACAGGAATGCTGCTGTCAGCAGGGAAAACCTGTCTGTCTGGCACCATTTCGACCGGTGGTTCCCGTAAGCCATCAAACTCATTCTGACCTGCAAACCTGCTCAACTACCACCTCCATGATTTGAAACCAGAGAGTCGCAGGTGGGTCAGAATGACCTGCTGCTTTTCTGCCCATGGCCCAGCCCTGAGGGATGGCTGCTCTCCTACCCTGCTGCATGTCCTGGTGCCCCATGGCTGCCCCGGGTGCCCTTCCACCAGCACGGTGACACTCCTTACCCCGGGATGCAACAGGTTGCAGCTCATCATACAGTTATCGACTCATTGCCTTTGTGGAAAGATCACTGCCACAGCATGGGGGAGCATCTTGTGCTCCCTCTGACATCTGGCTGCTTCACACAGGGAAAGCAGCAGGGCAAGAAGAGTTAAGTGAGCATCCCTGCCTGCAAGGGGAGAGATTTTTGCATTTAGGATACAGTGTTCATTTCCCCCAGCTAACACTGGAAGCGGCCAAAAAAATTTCTTCTTATGCCAACTCGAGCACACCAAAATGCCATTTAATGCAGAGTCCAAGTTTGGCCGGAGCTGTTTTGATTTAGTAATGTCTCTTACAAATACATGCCAAAGTAGCTAGTTTTCCAGTAACAACTTCAGCACTGGCACTACAACTTTATAGAGCAAATATGAGGTTTTAAAATCTCTAACAAATATGTTTTCAATTAGCTGTAAATATTAGGTCACTTTTGTGATTTTTATCTTTGAACTTTAAGATCAGGAGTTACGTAAAATGATACAATTCTGTGTTGGACGGGCATGAATTTGCTTTGTAAAAAAAAAAATTGGGCTTTGCTAATATGCGAGACAAAACAAAAAATTGCCTGATGTAAGACATACAGAAATTTACCCGCCTTTACAGAAAATGACTCGCTCCAGCACCTTGTTTAATGCACAGCACAGCTGAGTACTATATTTCTGCACACCCACCTTGAAGTGATCCTTAAACACATTACTGAAGATTCAGAGCAGGTTTTCAAGCATGCAAAATTCAAGCAGCATTCAGATTTGGATTTTGGTTAGGGAACTTCCATCTGAAAAATTCAGGTTCAGATTCTCAGTTCCTCCAAGGTTTCTAAGCTTTTAACTTTTTTGGTTTCACAGACATTACCAGATACCTCAACAAGGGAAGGTTCCTACTTCTTTATTTCCATCTCTTCTTATTTCAGTGATTATAAAGTGAGGAAAAACTTTAAGGAAAAATATCTTTGTGGGAAGTAAGTAACTTCTGGCAGGAATAAAATGTGATTTCTTAACAGGCACTATGGAGCAATGAACTTATTCATCAGCCAGTTCATATCTAGCCACATACTATGGTAAACGTGGTTTTGAATAATGTCTGCCTCTGAATCTTCTTTTATCCTGTTTCTTTCCTCATTTTCCTCCTCCATCCCTACACTCCCTTTCCAAATCATGCATAGATTCTCAGTCCAGGATATAAAGTCAAATCTGTGTTCCACAAACAACAAAACTCTTCAGGCTTTTCCCTTTATTTGGGGCTAAAAGTTAGAGCACTGTTAGTCTCCAACATGTGAAATATAAAGTTCCCTTAAATAACTGTACATTTTTTCAGGAACCTAACTTAGTTATTACCAGTGTCTGTGAATATCATTTTCCCTCACACACTCTTCTCTGCTAGTGAACACTGCACAGATCTGGGAAAGTGTTTCTTGACTATACTGTTTCTTTCATTGTTAAAAATAAAGAATTTGCTGAGCATTCTCTTTAAAACTGTGTCTATTTTCGTAGAGGAGGCTCAGTTTGGACATCAGCCAGTCTGTTAATGCAGGAAACTGGTCAGCTTGTACATAATATTTGCTAGTCCCTGCAAGTTTCAAGCTCTGCTAAAATGTTCCCAGTACATTAGTTGCAATACTAGAGAAGATCTCACATTTTTCATTTTTATTTAGTCATGAATAAGAACGCATTTTAGTTGTCAGCACAGTTACACTAAAAGCATCGCACACCTTAGGCTCTGCCTTAGTCTGCTCTACCTGGCTCTCTTGGTGCATTTGTTCTACTTACAGCAACCATAGATGTTTCCAAGAAACAGCTATTCTGAGAGGAACAAATGTTGGAAGTGTACATTATTGATGAAAGTATCAATAATAAAACATTTTATTTAGTAAATTAGCAACTGAATGTATCTCGCAGCTTTCTTACACCAGCTTTTGTGAGGAGGTGGAGAGCAAGGCAGAGCGGCGTGGCCAGCTCAGCCTCCAATGGGACCTCCCTCTCTTGCTCCAAATGCCAGCCTCCACTTTATCTATGAAGATATCTGTTAATAATATTAACAATGAAGTAAGGAAAGGAGTCTGTGCATTGCAAAGCAGGTGGAATCTTTCGTTACAATTTACAAATTGTCATATGTATTTTTCAGTCAGTTATAATGTTGTGCTTCATCCACAGCTACTCTGCTGGAGCTGGAGCTGGTTCATATGAGTCTGACCCCAAACTCCACTCACCAACCAGGAGCAGACTTGCTCCCTTCTTACAGCGACTCACAGGCAGAGTGAAATCAGGCTCATTGAGCAGAGCCTGAGATTTCTGCATTGTTGAAGGAGCATCCCAATTTTTTTGGACTGCCTCCAACCCAAGAAAATACACTGCAGCTGTGTATTTGGCCCTGGAAAGATGCTGTTTTTAAAGAAACTCTGCTTATCCACATGTGCAGTAGGTCACGGTTGAAGCCTCATCTGCTTGATATCCACTTTGATATTCAGCTAGTACAGACTTTCATGAGTTGAAAGTCAGGCTAACTCAATAAAGTGGAATGGTAAGGCGTAATCTGTTTCCATCACACCATTCTTCATACATCTCACTTGTGGCTTTATGGATTGGCAGGTCAACATCTCAATCCACCATCTATTCCACATAAGATTTACCTGGTGTTACCATGTGGCATCAAATCCCTGGCCTGTCTTTGGTTCAGAACAAATTCTGTTCTGTTTTAGCTGTGACAAAAATACTTATTTTTTCACCTAATAGGAACGTAGAATCTTCTTATGGATGGATACCTTTTAAGTTATCATCTTTGAAAAATTCCCCTGGTGTGCAACCACCTTTGAAATACAAGGAAGAAAAAGGTGAAATCTTTCATCAGAGTAAGAAATGAAACTGGAGAAAAACACGTGTACTTTTGGGTATGCATCTGCCCCCATTACGTCCTGAAGAGGTAGCTGAGAAAGATTTTGCGTATCCCAAACCTTATGAATTGTTGTTCAGTTTCTTTTCTTCAAGTGTTAGTAGTTACATTTATGAATACTGCTTCTTTTATAGTCTTAGACCACCATGACAATAAATGCACTAGGGCTTTAAGACTAGGGCTTTACGACTTAGGGTGCGGGATGGAGTCTTTCAAATCTAATGGAAATATATGGAAGCCATTCACACCAGTTGGCTTGAAATAGATTTGCCAGAAGGACATGTATTTTTATGTCTGTGATGTATCTCAGTTAAAATGTAAATTTCAATTCAATGATAACTTTACCCACCTGTCTAGATTCAGAAATCATTACTAGGAGCTAAAAAAAGGGAGATCTGGAGTTCTGTTTGGCGAAGTAATAAAAAAAATACATTCATACTGGCCATAATAGAAAAGATATGATATATTAGGAATAATGCTGGAAAATATCTCTAATTTTGTCCTTAACCTCCTTACTTAAATCCCAAATGAAGATAACACTACATTTAATATTGCATTTTTTAATCTAATTATTGCTAATTCAGCAGGATAGACTTGAATTCTCCTTTGTCCTGGAGAAAAACAATTTAGAGAGTAAATCTTGCTAAAGTTAATACGGACGCAACTTACACATTTCAGGCTAGATGGCAAGTATGATAGTACTTTGCTTCAAATCCTAATGCAAGTGGGTTTTTTGGATACATCAAGATCCACTACACCCAATGCAGATTCTAAAACTACTACAGTTAATTCTGGTACTTTCTCAAAGCACTGTATGTAGAACATATGGCAAGTGTACAGGTCAGTGTAATTAACTTTTGAATCTAGGAAACTGCAAATCAGTACAAAATTTAACCTATGTGCATATCTGGAGAAAAACAAAAAGGAAACTTGACTTATGCAGTGGGTATGCAGTAGGATATTTCATTGGGAGCAGTTAGTAGTCAGAATGGGGCACATCTGCTGGTGACGGTTATGATGCAGAATTGCTGCACAGCAGCTGTTTTCAAAGTACAGAGAATGAATGTGAATGTATAGATGTGTATGTAACTATACAGGCATTCACAGCTTGCAGTCGTGGTCCTGATATTTCAGGCAACAGAAAATGCAAAAAGAAAAACAAAGAAGTGCTCATTTCACTGCAAGTTTGTTCTGCACCCGCTACACGTGTGCATGCTCCTACCCACATACCGACCGCAAGCAGATCTGATCTGTTTGAGCAAGGCCTTCACTTTGCATAGTAGCACAGTTCATTTATGGCAAGTCGCTCAGCATGTGGCACTCTCACAGGCACAGCAGCTCTTAGCGGAGTAGTATTATTAGACTGGAAACCTGCCTTCAAAAATATAAATATACAGTTATTTCCTGGTAAAACTACCATCAGATGGTATCTGTAATGAAAACCTCTCTTCCCACATCCATCCACTTCTGCCAAAGCTGTAAGGATTTTTCCACTCTTCCCTGACATTTCTAGCAGTGCTCTGGTCCTCTGATGTTTATGGCTGCACTGTAGTATTTTTCACGGTAGAACTCAGTTTAATCTATAAACACATCGTTTCCCAAATGGAAGTGCAAGTCTTTCAGACACAGCCAAAATTTCCTTTTGGTGACCCCTACACAAATTCAGCATCGTGTCTTTACTGGTAAGAAAGTTGTATTTTTACCTGAAGATACTGATGTGGATAACAGCTCTTGAGGCAGAACCAGGGAAGAGACAAAACACGTTGTCTTCTGAGGTCAAGGCCACGTCGCTCCCATGGCTGTTAAATCCCTGTCCTCCCGTTCCCACAGACAAGGACTGATGTGGTTACTATCACACCTGCTTACCTCCCACTCCCCAGCCCATGTAACTGAAGTTAAATGTCTTTTTTTTCCCCCGTGATTTTTATTCTGGTATGGGTCAGGGTCGACGGCCAATGGTGGGGATGACCCACAGAGATCAGAGACACAGATCTGGGCAAGGGGTGGGACCGGCAGGACTCAAGAAGAGTCAGGGGCTCACCCTGCAGTCCCCAAACTGAGCAACAGCCATGGATTTCCAGGGTGGCTCATTACTGGAAACATCTTCTTTCTTCAGGAAACCGTGTCTGCAAATGAATTCATGAAAGAAAAGTTCGACCTGGCAAATCGATTTTAAAGGGTTCTAGCTGCAGTGTAGCCATGTAGTTAGTGTTGGTACTGGGGCAATGAGCTCGGAGGGCTTGTATGCCTTGGCTTAGGCACTCCCGAGATGCCACTAGAAATTTCCTTTCCTGCTGTGCAGGAAATATCACACCATTACACTCAAAACCTTCTTCGGGGGCAAAGAGGAAGCATGCCATATATATAAATAAAGCCCAGACTCTATCGTTACTGTAACATAAATCTTAACAGTCTAAGTTGAGAATCATTATTAGTCTAGATGTTGTTATTGCAGGAAAAGGGAGACTAGTAATGCAGGTAGAGCACTTCTGTACAGAAAAAGTCTCAATAATAGCAACAACAAAACTGTAATGCATATATTTACTAGTTTCTATCCCTTCCTTTGGAGTTATGCTAACCCTTCCACTGCTCCTCTGGACATCCAGGAGCTCTGGATTGCTGGAGAGGACAACAGTGTTGACCATCAGTTCCTGGAGCCCCTTGCTGCGAGGAATGTGATGTTTGTGGTCCTGCATTCTTCTTCCTCCCATGAAATGCACTTGGGATCATTATTTTATGTTTGCCAACACAGTTTTACACCTTTGTTTTTCTTCATAGGTCTACAGCTCCATGCTACAAAGGTATTTACTATATATATGGTACCATTTGTGTATGTAAGATACTATTTTTTTGTTTTCTTTGTTATCCTTAAAAACAGTTTCGTCCAGCTCCGGGTCTGTATTTCTAAAACTGACCCCCGATGAGTTGTCTCCAGTGCCAGGCCTGTGCCCAATCTTTTATCACTCCATCCCTGTACACCTCTGCACGCTGTGTTTCCACTTCTCAAATCGTCTGTTGTCGAAGGCCTCTACTTCTCTGCCCTACATCATTGTGCCAGTCTTACACATCTCATTCGACATAGCATCACTGCTGCTACTGCCAGCTATATGAAACAACAGTTGTACCATGCAAGGATAAACAGAAGTAGAACATATTAGCCAGACACCTGAGCAATTAGAAAAATCGCTGTCACGGCTAAACAAAGTAAAACAGAGCTGCAGGCAGGTCAAGAGATGTTCTGACAGAGCATGCCTGACAAGCCTCACCCTCCAAATTCACTGCAGAGCTCATGGCCCCTTGCTAGAAGGCAATACCACATTGGAGGGCTTCAGGGTTACACAGAAAAATGTTGTTTCTGGAGATACTCGTGTTTCCGTAATGTGTCTCTAATAGCAAGACATTCATCCTGCACTTCAAATGTTTCAGAGAGTGTCATCCTCCAGCGGTAATCTGTGTGCAGGGACTGGGGAAGCTCTGTTTTTTCTTTTTAAGCTGCTGGGTTGTACTCATACCCATACAGTGAAGGTCAGTGCTGTGTCTAAAAGGTTAAGCTCAGCTCCTACAGCCAGAATGACTGTGGGCTAAGATGACTGAAAGCTGTCGTGGTGCTCTTGTGGTCTGGGATGTTCGAGGCGGCTGCAATAGCCCCTGCAGAACCTGCTGTCCAAAGTTTACCCCTTTAGCTGTTCTTTGCATGTCTGAAGTCACACTTCCTGAACGTATTTTAGGCCATTGCTTTTTGCATAAGTATTTTTTTGTGGCTAAATATAAATATTTCAAGGTCCTTTCACATTGTTGCATGCCTAGCAATGACAAATAAAAAAGTTTCCAATTCCAGTGGTTTATCACATGAAACAAAATTCTATGACTTATTCAGAAAGTATTAAGACTTTGGAGAAAAGGGTTTTGCAAGATGATCTGATCAGTTTGCCTGGGCCAGCACGTTTTGGACACCTCATGGGATCAGGGTTTGAGAACTAGAGCTGTGTCTGTCAGCCTTCCCATGAGATGGCAGCCCTGTCCCCAGTGCCAGCCCAGCTCCTGGCAGTTCACCAGCGCTGGGCCGGGACCACAGCACCATTCATTTGCAGCCCAGCCCAGGAGTGCCCCCAGCCTGGACTCTGTCTCCCAGCCCAGCCTGTGACACTGCCAGGCACTGGGAGCTGCGGAGCCTGGGAGCCAGGCACAGGGAGAGCAACGTCCGTGCCCTGGGATGCCTAACGCTGACTTCACGGGGAGACGGTCAAAATGCCTGCGCTGTGTCTGTGAACGGTTCTCTCCACCTCCTTTGCTCCTGTTTTAGTTTGAGGGGATAGCATAGAGTGGGAAAAAACGCTTTGCAAGGGCATTGCCTGCCCTGGCACCACAGAAGTACTGAAGAAAGGGGAACTGCAGTGCTTTCCAAAATAATTCCTACCTCTACTCCTCAGTGCAACTCCTATCTGCATCTTTGTCAAATGCACAACCTAATTTTTCAGCCAGATGTTTCCATGTCTTAATCATCTTTCAAAAATGTTAAAACAAATTCAAACTCCAGCTGTACTTACAATTAGTTTAAATTGTTCTTTCATACCAAACATACTTAACAGAGGCTGCATTATTTTACACCACATTGGAATTTCAAAAAGGCTTGATTTGCTCTCATATTATTCCTTTGCTTTGGATATATTTTATACATAAGCATTTCAGACATACTGAACATTGCTTACTGTTGCTGAAAAGACCCTTGTAATTAATAACTAAAAGCAAGGAAAAAACCTTTATAAAATATTTAAAAGCTGCAGTTTTCTAATTAGGACACAATATGTGAAAAGACCTCTAAAAACCCCACATTATAACAGAATTGTATATATTTAAACATGAGCCTATTAAAAAATAATAAATTCGATATGGTCTCTTTATTCCATCTCAGAAGGCTTTAAAACGTTTCTCACATGCTATAGTTGCCATATAACCATGTTTCCAGAAAATGAATTCAAGAGTGAAAATACAATTTATTACCCTAGAGTAATATTTAATGTGGCGATTCATCTCTTCTAAAAGCAGCTGCTTTCTTTGTCATCTTTGTAAGTAGCATTCATTTTCCTGGCATGAGCACAATTTACAAATTCATCCTGGTCCTCCCAAGATTCAGCTAGCATCATTAGCATATATTTAGCAGTGGCAGACAGTGACCAGCAAATGGCTGGCTGATGAGCTAATATGCTTCTGGGCACTTTTCCAGTTTGTATAAGAGAAAAAATACACTACTTCAAAAACTGCCAGCCACAAACCTATTAGCAGAAAAGAATAATAGAATGGCCTAAAAATTAAGCACTGAATTGGGGGTGTAGGTATACTGACATGTTGCCTGATGTTTGGAATTCTAGTTAAGATATGAAATTACCATCTGACTGAAAAGATGGTTCAGCACATTATCATCCCATTTAAGCTTTTCTGCCTTTGTTTTTTTTCAGTGATTTGTCAGTAATAGAAACGTAGGCATCTGTTGCCTACTGGCAGTGTGGGCAATAAATATCCAACAAACCATAGTGGAAAGATCCTGCTGTCAACATGAATTGAATATTTTTGTTTTAGCAAAGGATGTCACTTTCCTAACATATGTTGCTAAAGAAATATGCTCAAGAGCTGAGCAAGCATGTGCCTATCCTTTATTTTCTTCCAGCCTTAAAACAGAGATGTTACCTGCTGCTAAGAGGACTCCAAACCTTTTTCATAAAGCAGGCTTAACTAGTGTCTCAATGACACCCAGATCAGCAAACACTGACACAGGCGTGGAGTCCAATTCAATTAATCTTCTGCTATCTTAAATACACACCTGTAGAAGACAGTGAGAAAGCATACTGTGAGAAAGCATACTGTTGTTGCAGTCTACCCTAATCCTAATCCTAATCCTAATGTTGCAGTTTTACCCTAAACCAGGCTCATTTCCTAATAGTTGTGACCTCCCGGCCAATAAATCATCTAATGTTCTATAGATTTGTTCAGTCCATGAATTTTATTTCCATCCCAATGAGTGGTGGCAGAAGAAGGAAAACTCTACGGAGAACAGCTCCTCATGTTCTGCTGCATGCCCATCTCTTGTTCTTCCTAACATCAGTGACCAAGCAGACAAACAGTGCATCTGCATTTGTTGCTTCAGTAAGAACATTTCAAACATATAAACTAACTCTCAGGCAGATAGGAAACCTCCTCTCTGCAGGAAATTGTCTTTTGCAAACACTTGAAACTTTGGCCACTGGTTTCAGAGTACTTGCTGTCTGAGCTAGCACAACGCAAGATCACCACAGTGTATATGCGAAATATTGGGTGTTTTATTGCCATCATACTGTATTTGGCTGTTCTAACAGTTACCTGATAATGAGTAAGGAGTAACGGTTTTAAACTAAGGGAGGGTAGATTTAGACTGACACAAGGAAGAAATTTTTTGCAATGAGGGTAGTGAAACACTGAAATGGATTGCCCGGGGAAGCAGTGGAGGCCCCATCCCTGGAAAGATTCAATCTCAGGTTGGACGGGGCTCTGAGCAACCTGGTCTAGTGGAAGATGTCCCTGCTTACTACAAGGGGGTTGGGCCAGATGGCCTCTAACTGTCCGTTCTAACCCAAACCTTTCTATGATTCTATGATTCTATAACCATTTTGATACTAATGACTTCATTTTATAGATATTTTCTCTGCAGCCTAGGAGATGATTTTAAAAAATCTTAGCCCAAGACTTATCTTGAAGAAGGTGAATTGGGAAAGGAGTAAAAAATTGATGCAAATGTTTGCTCTTTCAGGACTGAAAGTGTGGGAGCAGCTATGCGGAACCAACCTCCAAAGGAACGTGGTGCATCAGGCACGGCAGAGGTCTGTGTCATGCCGCAGCGTCCATCCAGCACACAGAGGTGTGCTCATGCAGCAGCCACAGGCACCCCACTGGTGATATACAAGGTTCCCTTCAGCCGTCACACAGATTTACTTGGGACCAAAAGATGGCTCAAAGCCAAGACCTAAAAAAGCAATGGGTTATTTTTTCCCTCAGCAACTCCCTGTGATGCCTGTGGTTAGAAACAAAACACAACTTGGGCAGATGAAGTGGGTAATCTGAAAACTGTGATGCAAACCCCTTTATGTTCAGGGGTTACTCAATACTAACAGCGTGTAAAACAGATTCCCTTCCATCTGCAAGTTCCCAGACTCTGTCTAAATCCACCTGGGATCCATGAAGCAGGATGCGCTCCCCTGGGTCTGCACAGCTCGCACACCCCAACATGTCATCATTCATGTTTTCTCTGTTGATCGGGTCACTTCCTGAGAAGAAAGAACTCTTGCCATCTGCTCTCTTTTTTCCAGGTTATTTCTACCTTTCATTCAAAGACAATTTAAAGCAAAACCAATAACCAGCATTTCCAGCTGAGTGTGGGTTCAAATGCACCTTGCATTTTGAATTTTCTAGAGAGAGGCTCTAGGCTTAGCTGGTAGGTCTCAGATCTCACCCTTGGCATGCTGGTCTTGGGACTGATCCCTCTGGAGCCATGAACTCTCCTCCCAGGTGAAAGCCTGCAGAGTTGATCATAGGAAATTGAACCCAGTTTAGGGTTTCAGTTTCTGGGCACTGCACTCAGAGACCACCAGATGCTTAAAAAAAGGTGTGTCAGGGTTCACTTTGCAGGTGCTTAAGTGCTCTTTAATCTAGACCTTGTTTTCCTTCAATGGCCTCAAGCACACCCGTCACAACTCTAAGAAGCTCAAGCAGAGTGAATCCATGCTGGTGAGTTTTAGACACACATTAAGCAACGACCTGCTTGACCCAATCTTGAGGGAGGTGCAAAGTGCAGCTGAGACAGCCCGAGGAATGTAAACCTGAAAGGGTAGGTGGCTAAGGAATTAGGCGCTTCCAGGATTGAGGGGTGGTTGATGAAGGTATTTTAAGTACATAATTTGGGAATTAGGTGCGTAAGTGCCTCCTTGAATGTAGTCCCAAACGTTCTTGTTCTGCAGGTCAGCCTGTATATTGGCGTCACTGCAGCCTGGGACACACCTCTGCTCTGGGCTGCTTGGTGTTCATCAGGACCATGAGATAGAGGAAAAACCCCCAACCAGGTTATCTCCCTTTTTACTGATAGAGATTAGGTTCTGCTCATTGTCAGACTACTGTCAAATTGCAAACCTTTGAGCAGGAGTTAAAAATGAGCCAAGAAAGAGTTCAAATTCACCACTGACGCAATATCTCCCTGACAGTTATTCACAAGAGGATAAAAGGTATCTGACAGGTAAAATCTTGAAAAAAGGTTTCATGAATGTTTAATACAAGTTCTAGGAACACAGCCTGCCAAACAGGAGTAAAAAGTGAATGTAGAAAAGATACGTGTATGGTAAATCTATACAAAAATGGGAGTTGCTTCAGGCAGAACTTGCCTGACACACAGACAGTAAGGAAAAAGTTGAGCCACCCCCTACTCACAAATACATAGCTTATTCTGCCAGTTGCTACAGATCACAGACCCTGCGTGCCAGTTTAGCTCTACCAGCCCATTTCTGCCTGTTTTTCTTCATCAGGCTTGTACCTCCTCCAGGCAGCAGGGACAGTGGCTGCTCTGTGGGAACACAGTTCAGCGAAGGGTTGTTAGCAGAGGTATGGCAAGGTACAGTGGGAAGGGCAGAAGGAATGTCATGCCTCACACACGGGATAGTGTATTCGCAGAAATGCTGAGGACCGTGAAGGCTTGAAGAACACGTACTGAGTGACAGCTACATTTTCTTCTACCCCCACCTTTTCTGGTTTTGGGATTCCTGTAGATATGCAGCTACTCCAGCTCCTCTCAGGAATCTGACCCGGACTAGAGCAATGTTAGCATCTAATCCCAGTTTAAAAAAATGTTAAGAGTAAGAAAAGGTGTTCAGATTTTGTATACATCCCAGAATATATAGCAAATTATTTGGGGTCTTTTCTGTGCAGGAATTTTCAGACTAGTTCCATGTGTCAGTTAGGTATGGGAATTTAAGTTGTCAGAGCTGCATACCTCCCTATGCGAACACTGGGCATTCTTGTTCAGAATTAAACTTAATTTGATTTGCTTTAATTCATTAGCTGGGTAAATTAAGCTAAATGGCAATAACATGAATCCTGAATGAATACACGAACACAAGGGTTTAACATGGTTTAGCTAATCTACTTTAGAAAAATTTTCCTGACTCTCCCAGTAGACAACTGTTTAAGGCTAGAGCCTATAATGAAAGCAGATCCTGTAAGCCTAGCTTAAGGTGCCTAGCTCACAGAGGGGACCTCTGTATCGGGTGACGTGGGTCCCAGCACAGTTTGTATACACAGTTCCCAGAGAGACAAGTGAAAGAACATCTAGAAGAGGCCAGTGAAGGAATGAGCACTGCGATCATAGGCAGCACAGCCCCCTTGGGAGCCCACATCCTTCCTACACATCTTCAGACGAACATTTTCATAACCTGGGGACCTGCAGCCCAGGGTTCTCTTTGGAGGGTGGGCACCTTCAGTGTGTGCTTTTGAAGAACAGGGTAAAGCTCAGCCCTGAGAGATGCTGGTCGGACTGCCACTGCCTCCTGCACACTGCACTGGCTAGCAGCAAAGCAGCTTCACCCATGTGGAGGGGAATCTCAGCTCCTTCAGCCCCAGAGGTTCAGGCGCATATAACCCAGGAGCAAGCTCCTCTGTGATCTAGGGGTTCTCCTTCTCTCATTGTCTCTGAGCGCAGAAGAATGCCAAGGGAGGTTGTGAGATGACCTTGAAGCCCACTGCTTTGAGCACTTACTGCCAAAGGTTCCGGCTCCCAGGGCTGCTCCTGTGTTTACACCGAACAATATTGTATTTTAAAGAGAAACTGGCCACAACTGCCTTCTGTGGGATACTTCATTCTCTGGATGGGCACTTGTGATCTCAGAGTGGTCCAAATGGCACCCTGCATCATCCTCCAGCTTCCTTCTCCAGCTGTCAACACACAGCTCCCCAGCCTTTGCTAGTGCTGCGAGAAAAGAGGCAATCGCTTCCTCCTTCCTTCCTTTCCTCCTGCCCTGACGAGTTCCAGACGGGCTTTTCTCACCACATTGGTACACTGAGCAATTCTCCAAGGTGCAGAGTCTGCCCTTTATCTGGTTACTGCTGTGAGCAGTTAAATTTCTCTCCTCCCCACCCCCAGGCAGGGGATGCACATTGCTCAATTCTTTTGGCCAGACAAATTCCTGAACTATGGTTCAAAGTGTGAGCAATCAGTTCTTCAGCTATGGCAGGCTTCTTCATCAGTGTATGTGCTGCAGGGGCATGGACACCTAAGCCTGGAAAATTACCTATCCGAGTCGCTGCGGGACTGAAGTGTCATTGCTTACAGCTACCTGGAGGAAAAGATGAGCAGAATGGGACAACATCTCCAGCTGCTCACCACTGCAGGGTGATGCATCAGCCACATTTTCATTCAGGGTTTAACATGTGTCATCACAACTTCAATCTTCCATCTGACTTCCATGCCACTCAAAATTCATCTTAAAGGCACCCTGACACATTGTTTACCTTAATCAAAGCAGAGATCCAGCTGCCTTTTGGCACACAGCTTGTGAATGGATGTTCCTTATGGAACAGCCCAAGCTGTCTGAGAGCAACCGCCTGTGCTTACTCAGAACTGAGTCCCAGGGAGACAGTGAGAATGGGAAAACCAAAAAAAAAGAAAATGCATACACTAAATTTTTGAAATTAAATTCTCTGCTGGAAAAGGTAGTTGAGCTTGAGCAGACAGACTTTCCTCACTGTCTAGCAACCCTTTGTTAGCACGTTCAGTCCTGTTCGCATGAATCTAGTGGACAGGCTGTATTTCTATACTGCAGCTACACTCGGGCACAACATGGAACTGGTACAACACCCTGTGAGCAGGGACTTTCCCTCCGATACAGCTTACTTCTCAGATCCTGAAGAAGGATGGAGACAAGATGTTTGCTTGCATTCCCAGCACTTCTTAAGCTCTGAAAAACCCTTGCTATTTTTTTTACAATTGTATGAAGTGAAACCTACCCATGATAGATTAAAAACTGGCACAGACTCAACACGGCAATTGAATCAGCGGCATGGTCCCCAATTTCTTCAGTTTAACTATTAGGGTAGTCTTCTTGCCTGCAACATTTCTCTGAGTGAAGCAAAACGAAAGCCACTGAATGCGGCAGAACCCTGCCAGGATGGCACTGGAGGACTCTGACACTTCTTATTTTGCAAGTGATGTTTTTCAACATTGCTCATGTGTTTGCAACTAGACCAGAAACTGCCTGAGAAACTGAAACTGGTGCTTGTGGCTCCTCCCCCCAGGGACCTTAAGAAGCGTTGGGGTGGAGGTGATGGGTATGGCACCCTCTCGAAAGAGAGGGAGCCAGCTGAGTACCCCTCAAGGTCAGAGTGGGAACTGAATGTCTCCTACAACTCTTACCTGAAAGCTAGTGAGTCAAAATGGAAGCAGGGGAGACAATCTGATAATATTATTTCACTACCTTTGTTTTCAACGAAGAACAGACTCTTGTTTTTTTTCCAAAATTAAAATCTTAAAAAATGGCATGGAGTGAATCCATATCTACTGTGAGAAATATAGCTGCCCTAATGCAGTACAAGTAAAACTTTGTACTGCCTCATCTAGCTCTTTTATTTTTTGTGTATTTATGCTATGCTCCTCATGTGCAGCATTATCAAAAGAGAAAAAGAAGGAATTGAAAATTTGTGATTTTACCTTCTCACAGAAAGTTTTCATGCTCCTTGGAAATGCCTTTCAAAACTAAAACCAGTAAAAAACTAAGTTCCTTCTGATTCTTTATTTCAAATGATAATGTCATATTCCCAAAACAGCACGGCTGGATTTTTATTAAAATTACTGGAAACAGCTTTTTGACAAGCAACTTCAAAATTCTGTTGTTTAGATTCAATTGTAAATCAGTGAAGGAAGGGAATACTCTGGACTGAACACTACTGGATTGATGGAGGGATGTAATTTCGACTCGCAGGGCCTCATATTCTTCCCAGTGGAGTCAAGCAAAAAAAAAAATCCCCTTGATTTCCAAGTGGAACCAAATTAAGTGCTTAGTTTTAAAGTGGCAAGTCTATCAGACAGTCAGTATGGGAGACACCTTTTAAGTTTAGAAACTTCAGAAACTTTAGAGTTTCACTCTGTCTAATAAAGTCACATGTATTGAAATTGACTCAGTGCATGCCTGAGCTCTGCTGCTATCCATCTGAGTCTGAAGTATACTGGAGTTACATTACTTACATATTACACAATTTCTATTTCTATGTATAGCACGTACCATACTGCACTGTGTTACATTGAGAAATTACTGAAACTACAAAAGCAGCATCTTAAAACTTTGGAAATGCCAGCAGTAAGGTTCAGCTTCTCTGTGAATATGCATCAAAAATGGGCTCCAACTACACGATCACACAGGACTTTTATGGGAAGGCCTTTCTCCTTCAGTTCACTGAACGAGCAGTACCTGACTGAACTTCCTCTACAGGCTTATATTACCCCACTGCTCTACATATGGCCCCATCCCTTATTTCCCATATAACATTCACACCTCACTCTGAAGACTAAGTATTAATTTCCTTAGGAAGGTTTGAGGGTTTTTTTAAATCTTAATAAAGCAACATCTGAAAATTCTATTTATTTCAAGGAGTTTATATTTGCAACATTCCAGCAAAATCAGCTGGGTTTGTTATTCCCATTTGGTGGCTGATAGGTTACAACTGTCCTCTAATTTGTGGTGGTCTGCTTAAAGAAATTAATTCCTGGTTATTTTTTTCCAGAGAACTTAGCATTTTCTATCATTTTTTCTATTCAAAGCAGAATGTCCACAACCTTCAGTGAGAACTGCAAACACCCAGCACTTTATTCAGAGCAAGCCCTGGTTTTAAACTCAAAATGGAGAGCACGCCCTTCACACAAATTATTTATTTTGTGTGGCTTAGATTGCATAGAAGAACTTGCATCCAGGCAGGGACAGAGTGGAGCTCTCCGAGCACCACGCTGCAGGCTGAAGGGGACCCTCACTTGATCTTCACGCTGCCTTTCCTTCTCACTGTGCAGAGCACAACTGGTACTGTGCAAAAGAAGTAAGGATGATGTAGAGAACAACCTCCCTGAAAGACCGCTTTATATCCTGTGCACTAGATCAGGCAGAGAAGCGGTGGAAAAACAGTTACGTGACCATGCATCATGATGTACCTTGATATATTAGGACACAGGCAACTTCAATTCTGAAATTTCCCGACTTCTTTTACCGAATGATCAATTTTAGCATTATTTAAGATAGTTATTTTTGGTGTGTGCAACTTCCTAAATTGATTCCCTCTTTCCTCCCCAACAAAAAACCCTAGGTAATAGAACATACGGAGCCGTACCGACACCCGCAGTGCTGCCTGAGAGTTTGCATTACGGCACCTCCTTCAGCCCCGAAATCCACCATTCATCAGTATACTTTAACTTTCCAACTGCCATGTCAGACCTTTGACCACCAAGCAAAGAAAGTAGTTTCTAAGGAGAGAAACAGAATGTTGCCATCCCCACCACCAGAAGAACGCAGGTCACCCATTTTGTGCCTGCTCATTATGGCTGTTCAGTAACAGCAAAAGGACACGGATGCTTTGGAAGCCCAAGGTGTAATCAGAGGCTGGAGAAACAGGCTTTTGTAGTCACAGGGCTTCCCGTCCTCACTCTTTTCCGATCTTTGTCCCCACGTGTTCCTCCCCAACTATCTCCGACCTCCACCTTGCTGTAGCTTCCAGGCCCAGCCTCAGACTTGCGTTTCAGGCTGCTGCTTCTCTCCTCCCATGGCCAGGCTCGAAGAGCAGCCACGCCAGGACCGATCAACAGCTTCTTCGCTCAGCTCCAGGCCTGGGCAGCTCAGCATCTTCTGGAAGAAGGGAAAACAGCTACAGAGGATGCCTCACTTCACCGCCCCTGACGGAGGTTAGAACCAAGACAGCTTGGAGCAAAGGGGAACTACAGAAAATCTATCTGTCAAATGCGAGCATAGTAGGGCCTGGAGAAACCGTAGTTTAACTTGGAAATATTTGGACAAATACAGGCAGTGAAGCAGGCCTATCTAAGGATGCAAAAGGTAATGAGTCTGCCAAATTTCAAGGCCTTTTTCCAAAGTATGAAAGAACTAAAGCTTTCCGGCCAAACTGTTTAGAGAATTTAAGAGGTGAAAAAACTTTTTTTATTTTTATGATCTCCTTCTGAGAAATAGCTGAACACCTTTCGTTTCCCAGAAGAATGCAGGCTGGAGCAGACAACCAGGATGGAAGATGTTAGGTGCAATAGCGAAGGTCTGGCAAAATAATAAGGTACTGCAAACAGGGTCTTGTAACTCACCAAAAAGACTGCTCTGCCTCACGAAATAGTACAGGTGTTTTCAGTGTAGGCATCTGATTAACTTTTTCTGAAAACATATCCATTTTATATGCAAAATAGTCTTCCATTCTGAATTTTTTCCAGATTTTGTTGGCGCTTGTCTTGAGTGTTTCATCACCACATAATTTTCCTACTGATCTCTCTAAGCTAGGTCTTATATCACTTGTAAATCAAACGTACCATGCCATTGGACCCTGAAACTGGTAGAGAGAATCTAGAAAACACGCATGAGTCATAAACCAAGGCAACTGTCTTTTCTGCAAGTATCAGATGAGAAAAAGGCCTGGAAACAAACTGATCTAATAATTTCAGTAGGTTGTTAATTTTTAAATGTACACCCTACAATCTGAATTGAAGCATTATTCACACTCCTCTTACCGGTCGTTCTAAGTAGGTATATTCCCCTGAAGGGTTCATTCCACAGTTTTCATTGCATTTGGCACTTTAACAGAAACCAATACCTCAGTGGACCTTCTTGCAGCTTCCAGTTCAACCTCTCGAACTCCAAACAAGTATACCAGATATTTACTACTTGTCAATGCAAAAATTGTGATGCATCAAAAACAAATTATAGGAATGGAATAAAACAAAGGCATTTCACATTATGCTATACAGCTCATTTGCTCTCCTCCACATTTATTTATTTAAAAAGATTGTTAGATTTCCTTTGATGATGCTTCCAAAGTCCCACACAATATTGATACACTTTACTGCAGCGTTACATTTAGCTCTCAGACCACACCATCCAGTAGTCCATCAGTCATGAGTGGTCAATGTCATACTTGTTCCAAATAAAATTAAAACCATATTTCTCGCATAGTGCAGTAAGCATTAATGGAGTTCAGGCTCCCTACATCAGTTTAACTCCAACTCCATAATGAGTGAGGAAATAAAAGAAGATGCTAATATGGATGTAGATTCGAACCCTTCCAAACATTGCAACAATTCAGATCCATGATTCCACTCAAGCTTTTTCAATACATCAAGTTTAACCCATTAGCACCCCCACTTTCCCCTGCCCCAAAAATTCACAAAGGAGAAAATAAGGTGAAGGCCATGACAGTTTATTTGGGAAAACTGTACCTTTCTGATAATGTTGTACGTATACATATCACAGCTTAGTTTCCTTCTGGACATGTACATGTCACTAATACTAACCTCCTAGAATACTTCAATTGGACCAAGATCAATTTCTGAACAGGTCTTAATACCTCCACGTAGAATTATTTTGATTGTAGTCTGATCTAATTACTGCAAAGACATTTTTAAAAAACAGTATCCGGCTTCAGCAAACATAAGCCATGGAACTCAGCTCAAACCTAGCTCATCACTATCTCACATAATTAAATGACATATGGGAAGCTGGAGTACTGCTGGGAAGAGCTTCTAGGGGAAGTGGTGGGTTTTGAGTGTAGAACGAGATGCCATGAGGAAGATAAAGAGCAAGTCAGGCCTATGACTATGGTCCTCATTTTGTGGTCAACCTTGTTTGCAGCACTCTTCTAGTTGCCTGGAAATGGAGTCTTTCCTCACTGATTGTCCTTTCTTTTACAAACACTGTTTTTTTCCTCTTCATTATTCTGTATTTTACTTCTTTGGGTATGTACTATAAGCACTGCCAAACACAACTTGCGCAAACCAGCAGTCTCCAGCATTTGGGGATGAATCTTAAAACAAAAACTACATTCTTACATCTATTCCTCTAAAATAGAGGTTTGGGGTTAAGCTACTGAAACGACTGAGCGAAAGAACTGCACATTTCTGCTGCATAGGTGAGGAATGATTTGTACTTAAATGTAACTGTTGCTTAACTTCCTTTTCCAGGCTTTCATTTGTTTAAGCTATCTTTGATTAATTCAATTAAAAACAAAAAAGTAAACATTTTGCTTCTGTGGAAGGTTTTGTTATTTTTGTTTAGGAGAAAAAAGATAGGATAAATAAAAACTCTCTTTCATACTGACCTATAAGAAGGAAACCAATAGGTAAGAAACACAGACTTCAGACTTAATTCAAGGGAAATAAGCCATAAAATTTTAAAAGATAGTGTTTACATATATATAAATGCACCCTGCTTGTCAAAAATATTTATACAAAAAGTAAGACAATTGTTAATTCTTGAGCGTTACAAACATAAAAATGCCACCTGTTTTCCAAGTCAGTTCAGCCAAGAGTTACTTCAGACCATTTGTATTACTGAACATCCCCAAAAATTTTTAACTTGGTAAACTAATGAATCACAGTGGAGTTTCAACTCAGACAACTGGCAACACAAATGCAAGTCTGAAGCTAAACTGAATCGGCGACTGAACAAGCAGCAGACCATTTCAAACTTAAAAAAATGTTCCAGCCACATAGCTTGCATTCATATCCCCTTGATATACATAATTTTTATTACACTAGTTCTTCAAATTTCCACTCACAGTAATGCTGTATACCAGGAAAAAAAACACCTCACTGTATTATGCATTTCAGAAAGGGAATTAAGTGGTGTGTTTTTGTGTATGTGTTTAACATCCTAGTACACGTAACAAGTAGTCTCCATCTTCAGGGAAAGTGTGAATAGATTTAAGTTCTCCTTTTTGAGCCAACACTTGTCGTAAGACAGTACTTGCTGTGCAAACTGGATGGCAGCTGATTTTTTTCCAGTCAGTGTGAGGTTTCATAAACAGTTCCTGTCATAGGCATCAACCCTTCATTCATTCAATCATAAAAATGTGACTTACTAGAAAAGGAAAAATAGAGTCTAAAGGCACAGAATCACATAGCTGCTCTAGTAGGAGTCTGTAAACAGAGAATTGTTTGAATTTAGGAAATCCAGATCTAGGAAAGTAAAAAGGCATCTGAAGCAGGCTTTTATCTAGCCAACTTCCTTAAAGACCCAAAGGGTGTTGAGGTCTACAAAGTATGCACTAAAATACCGTATTTCAAAAAGCAATAAGGCAAATAGTATACTTATTATTTCAAAAAAAGTTACAATGGTAGTGTAGGCATACACAGTATAACTTAGTTACAATGCGTGGTACTGTTTCTACTACATAGCCCTATAACTGTTTCCTTTCTACATAATCGGAGGTTAAACTGGGGTTCCAGGTGAACTCAAAACCATCCTTGTACCACCGTCTACCACTGGCAACAGCTCTTCAGCAGCAGCAGCATTCGCTCTGCCGCCTGGGTCATGTTCATGCTCGGGGAAGTCCACAGATCATAGTTCAGAGACTAAACACTGTCATACTTGTGAAGAGCTTCTTCTAGCTTTTGTGTCACTTTTTGAAAAAAGAGTATTTGCTGTTGCAAGAAATGCTGCATCTGTGATTTAAAGTCCCTCACACGGATTTTGTGGAAATGATTAATTTCTGCTAGGGTTGCAAAAGAAATAATGTTACAGCGTTCTTGAATGCCCTCAGCTTTTTGGAGCTCCATCTTCCCCTCTTCCACATGCCGCTTACTCTCCTTTACTTTGGTAAGGGCTCCTGCGTAAAGAACAAAACAAAATAGTTGAACTGTGAGGACAATGTAGACTCAACTACCGTACTTCAACAACTGACTTAATAAGAACAAGGGTTTGTATAAGGGTCATTCTAAATGTATTTATATGTGTGCATATATACATATATGAATGAAAAGCAATGAAATAAAACCTTTTTCATATCAAAAAAATCACAGAACAGTGAATCTCATTTAAAAAAACCAACCCACTTTTTTAAGGCTCCAGCTTGCAAAAGTTAGTGAAACATGCTTATTTCACATTCTTAAAAATCAGATGGTGTCCTTCAGAGAAGGACAAATAAATATACAAGTACCTGGAAAAAATGAAAGCACTAGAAAACCAGTCAGATCAACTTAAGCCTCCATAACACCAGAAAAATGACCTCATTAAGAAACTGGACTTTGTGAAACATCACTTTTGCCAAACTTTGTGAAATGTCAAAAGATCTGCATACAGAAAATCTTGCCAATACACCTTTTACACTACAGATACCCCCAAATTGATTATTGAGTACTAGACAATCAAAAAGTTTATTGGAAAGTGGCAGACATCCAGGTAGACCTAACAGTCTTGTAAGAGCTAGAAGAAAAACAGATCAAAAGAATTGACAGTCCTCCTTCTCCAAATAGCTAATTAAAGCACACACATCGTACAAAAATGAAATATAACCAAAACCAGACCTACCCAAAACAGACTCATACAATGATGGAATACCAAGATTGTTATAAGACCTTCATTTTCTTGAACTCAATTTCACATAGGGCAACTTCTTTGCCTTAAATACTACATACATATTTTATTCATATAACTAAAACCAATCAGACCAATACAGCTTTTATCTTCTCACAAGCTGCTAGTGATAGGACATTTTTCACACCCTTTATGCTCATGCTTCAGTTACTTGTTCCTTCAATTATCTGTAATGTCCTAACTCTCTTCCCTTTCAGATTACACTTCAGCTGACTACAGTTCACTGACAGGACTCCCTTCACATTGCCTTGAAGAAATGCTTTGCTGTACTTCCTACAGCGACACTAGCCAGCAACCTAACAGAGAAACCTCTCTGCCTGTATATTCCAGGGGGACAACCTCCACTCTGATCTGCTGAGGGAGCAGGTCTGTCTTCTCCTCAGCCTGAATCCACACATGTAGTAAACACCATTAAAATGTAAAAAGGCGGTTCATCAGCAGTAACACGATCCCCTGTTCTCTCGTTCCTGTGCCTGTTTAACAAGCCACTTCGAATGTGGCTCCCTGCAGTGCCCTGACACACCTCTGCAATTCAGATCCAGAGCACGGACCTGTCTGGGTTGCTGCTCGCACAGCGGGCTGGGAGGCAACCGGGGAGCACGGCCACTGCTTGCTGCATTTCATTCAAGTGCTTCTGACATTCCCCTGCCCGCTGTGGCTCACCCCCTGCCCATCTCCAGCCCCTCACCAGGCAGTCGGGGAGAACGAAGGGTCAAGGTATGCTTTTACTAGAAGCAAGTTAAAATATCAGATAATTTAGCAGACTGCGGCAAAAAGAGTTTGTTGCATTTTTGAAAGGAAATGGGGGTTGTGTCTTGCATTATAAATAAAATCTGGAATTCCTAAAATCAGAGAGGCATGCGTGACTTTTCTATATTCAACTCCTAACAACAACTTGTTAACAATTGTGGGGGTTGTTTTTAATTGCAAACACTTGGAAAATACTTCCTCTGTTATCAGTAATTCCATAGTCTTAACACTGTGTTTTTCTGCTTAACTTGACTTTAGGCTGTGCTGTATGTGGCATCTCCTGTCTGCAGCCATGGTATGAGTTCTCAGTCGCAAGCATAAGAAATTCCTGGCCAGTGTGACATACTTGCAGAAAGACTGTATGAAATATTTTCCTTTTCTTTTTTAAACTGTGTCGGGGAGGTTATAAACAAGGGAAGCATAGACCGCAGGCTGCATGGCCAAGGATGCTGGTATTTGAGTGGCAGAGGCCACACTCCAAGTCTGGAGCACCAAGACGCTGCCCACAGGTCCAGGGCAGCGGCTCTCCCAGGGGCTGCGAGCTGGTGGCAGGGCTCCGCACCTCCCCTGCCCCCACCGCACGCTGGTGTGGTTGCTAGAAGCTTGGCACTGGCTGCTTCAGCTGATTGACCTCATCATCTCCAGCCTGGCCCAAAAAAACACCACTGAAAAATGTTTTCCACGTGCAGTGGTGCCAGCAGTGGGGCCGCGCCAGAAGATGTGTGTTTTCTGCTCTAAGGAGAGAGGAATCTGTGAGGTAGGGCACAATCTGAAAAATATTTAATCCCTTCTCTGCAGAAAAGCATGCTTCTTTCAACAAAAAAAACCCCAACCAGTCTTAGCAAAAATTTTCTCTGCATTCTGTGGGCATGGCAGGAATCCATGCATGGCTGTGAAAAACTCAAATTTGGGAGTTACTGGAAGCCAGATGGAGCTGGTTAAACAAACATGACAACTCTTCAGTTGTGATGTGGGAAACAGCTTTAGATGTTATTTCTAGAATGACCAAACTGGAAGAAAAATACTGAAATTATAGCATGAGCAACTGAAAGCATAACTAAGTTCTGGAGCATACCTAATCTTCAAATTACTTTACATCAATAAAACCCATACATTACCAAACAGTAAAGACCTCCAGACTAGACATATTATGTATTATGCATTTCTTGCAAACAAAAGGCCCAAGGCTTTATAATTAGGGAAAGGAATCAGAGAGGAAAACTTGCAAACATTAATACTGCTCTCTAATGCGTACGGATTCATACTGGTCCTATGGCCCAATTTCCTTTAAAAACTCTCCTTCTAGGCAGACTATAACCAGAGTTCAGGAATGTATTACAAGAACTTACAGTAGAGTACAAACTTGCTTGTTTTTTTGAAGTGCCTCTAAATTAAGTGGTTAATTATTAGTGAAACAATCTTAAAATAACTTCAAAGAGGGAAAATTTTAGCTTATTTTACGACAACCAACGAACCTTCCCCAAACACACAGAAATAAAGCCGATGTACTTTATTTTAAGAAGCAAATGATCATTTGTTCTAAAACATCAGTTTTAGTTTGTTTAGCATCTACTGAAGTTTGCAAGACACTTTAGTAAATGTTAGAAAAAATGTGTCATTAGTTTGCTTTGCTTTGCAAGCCACTTTACTAACAGTAACATATCATAACACAACACATTTCATCCCAAGTTTTCTCCAAACACTTCTCCATAGCCTACAGCCCTTGTATTTGAATGTACGTGAGCAAAACTCTGAGTGGGAGCAGAAATTCACTGATGTCAAGGGTGCAATAATCCAGGCAGGTTTCTAATGGTGACAGGGAGGAGGACAGGGTGAGGGAACTGGGGAGCAGAGATCAGCCCCTTGCTTGAAAACAAAGGTCTTGCTCAGAGATGCCCAAGTAGGGACAGCTCCCATGAAAACCCCTAATGCCTCCTCAGCCCGCAACTCCTAACCCGCCTCACCCCAGGCTGTACACCATGAAGTCCCCCACCTCCATCCTCACTAATCCCTCCACTGCCCTCAACTCCTAATCCAGTGGCTCCCACTCCCACTGCCACTCTCGCAGGCTGTGGAAGGTGAGCCAGACCCCCGCAGTCTAAGCACATCTGTGGAAACATCTCCTGGTTTCTGAATTTAATTATCTGAATCTGTTTGGACAAACCAAAAAAGCAAGACATATTAAAAAAAAAAAAAAAAAAGGCAGA